>ERZ761602.1647-NODE-1647-length-39378-cov-12.718943_pt1 | contig 39378 bp, 33 predicted proteins | sample MGYA00512165_ERZ761602 | MGnify/ENA primary metagenome ERZ761602 (study PRJEB28899, sample SAMN02445085) | bioreactor sludge metagenome | biome: EBPR sludge; isolation source: Thorneside wastewater treatment plant | place: Australia: Brisbane, Thorneside...
CAACCGGCACTTTGACTTTTGACTGGAACGACAATACCTTGGACGGCACGGAAGATCCGGCCAACCTGCCCGCAGGCACTTACTCCGTCACCGTCACAGATGGGGTGGGCTGTCAGGCTACCGCATCTGTCACTTTGACCAACCCGGCAGCTTTGACGTTGACCTGTGCGCAGCAAAATCCGGTCTCTACCATCGGCGGCTCCAACGGCTCGGCAACCGTGCAGATTTCGGGCGGCACGGCGGGCTACACGGTGGCTTGGAGCGGCGCGGCAAGCGGCTCGCAGAATCAGGCAACCGCCGGAACAGCTACCATAACCGGCTTGATTGCAGGCACTTACAACGTCGTCGTCACCGATGCCAATGGTTGTACGCAGACCTGTTCCTTTACCATCGCATCGCCCAATTGCAACCTCTCGGCCACTGTCGTGGGAACCAATCCCGGCTGCAACGGCGCTTCCACCGGCAGCATCGCGCTGACCGTCACGGGAGCAACCGGCACTTTGACTTTTGACTGGAACGACAATACCTTAGACGGCACGGAAGACCCGGCCAACCTGCCCGCAGGCACTTACTCCGTCACCGTCACCGATGGGGCGGGCTGTCAGACCACTGCTTCCGTGACTTTGACCAATCCGGCAGCCCTGACTTTGACCTGTGCGCAGCAAAATCCGGTCTCCACCATCGGCGGCTCCAACGGCTCGGCAACCGTGCAGATTTCGGGCGGCACGGCGGGCTACACGGTGGCTTGGAGCGGCGCGGCAAGCGGCTCGCAGAATCAGGCAACCGCCGGAACAGCTACCATAACCGGCTTGATTGCAGGCACTTACAACGTCGTCGTCACCGATGCCAATGGTTGTACGCAGACCTGTTCCTTTACCATCGCATCGCCCAATTGCAACCTCTCGGCCACTGCCGTGGGAACCAATCCCGGCTGTAGCGGCGCATCCACCGGCAGCATCGCACTGACCGTCACGGGCGCAACGGGCGCCTTGACTTTTGACTGGAACGACAATACCTTAGACGGCACGGAAGACCCGGCCAACCTGCCCGCAGGCACTTACTCCGTCACCGTAACCGATGGGGCGGGCTGTCAGACCACTGCTTCCGTGACTTTGACCAACCCGGCAGCTTTGACTTTTGCCGCCACAGGCATCGCCGCCAACTGTCTCGACCCGCTCAACGGGAGTATTTCCGTTACCTCGGCTACCGGTGGCGTTCCACCTTATGAGGTGTCTTATGATGGGCGTTTCTTTGTAGGCTTGGGCGCATTGCCTTCACAAATTGCAGGTGTAGCACCGGGCAATTATACAGTCACTTTGCAGGATGCCAATGATTGTGCCGTCACGACGCAAGTAGCGGTATTGCCCGCCCCGACTTACACGCTCGATCTCGGCCCCGACCTTTATGTGCGCCTCGGCGACAGCGTCAGGTTAGAGGGTTTGGCCAATTTCGCTATTGATTCAGTGGTATGGGCGCCGAGCGAATTTTTAAGCGACGTCAGTGGCCCGGTTACCTTTGCTCGCCCCGGCGTGAGCACGGCGTATCAGTTGACTGCCTTTGATGCCAATGGTTGTCGGGCAGAGGATGTGGTTTGGGTGTATGTGGATACACGGCTGGGAGTTTTTATTCCCAATGCTTTCAGTCCGAACGAGGACGGCACCAACGATGTATTGATGATTTTTGCAGACGACAACGTACTGCAAATCAAATCATTCCGCATTTTCGACCGATGGGGAAACATGCTGTATTTCAACGGTCCCTTTCCTCCCAATGACCCGCAATATGGTTGGAACGGCGAGTTTGAGGGCCGCCCGATGAACTCCGGGGTCTATGTTTTTTCAGCAGAGGTGGAGTTTGTTGACGGCAGAACGGAGTTACTGAAAGGCGAAGTGATGTTGTTGCGATGAGCTATTTATAATTTTGGAATCCAGCACTTTACCTGCTTTTTGTACAAAATGTAAGCATCGCCAAATCGGCTTTTCAGGTCAGTTTCCTCTGCCGGACGTACCGCTATGTGCCAAAGAATAGCTCCCGCAAAGGCGTACACAATAACGCTCCAGGAGCCATGTATCAACCCGATACTGATGCCCTGCCCGATGCCTGCTACGGCCATCGGATTGCGTACAATTTTGTAAGGCCCCTGCACAACTAATTCATTGGCGCAGTCGGTCGGCAGTGGCGTTCCCTGTCCGAATCGGCTCATGGCATATCCGCTATAAACACCCAATACACTGAAAACCAACAATAAAAGCCAGGCAATCCACTCAGGAAATGAAAACGAGGGCCATTGTAGCTCCCTTTCCATTTTCAGGATCAGTTGAGGGAAAACATAAAGAAAAATGAACCAGAAAACAGAGGTTTGCAGGGCTGTCTTGGCGAGGTTCCAGCCTGCATTTTGAGATGTGGATGGTCGGAAAGGAGACTTCATGCAACTGATTTTCAAACAGATGAGAGTGTAACAAAAAAATGAGGCAGTTGCTCAAATCTTAGCACTCATTCTATCTCCAACCCGTATTTGCCCAGCAGCCCCGCCAGCCCAGAGGCTGAAAATTTTGCCTGACGCATCCGGTTTTGTTCGGGGTCTATTTGATAGCCATAGGCGGTTCTAAAATCGGCCTTTTCCAAAATAGTATTGTCAAAAACTACCCGGCTGAGATCGGTTTGATCAAAGAGCGCGCCGGTGAGATCGCAATCTGTAAAATCGGATTCCAACAATTGGGAACGGACGAAACGAGTGCCCTTCAGTTTCATCCCGATGAAGGTGCAAAAGTCTATACGGCATAGTTCAAACCCGAAAGCCAGACCGAAATCATGGCAGCTTTCGAAGTGCAGTCCCGACAGTTTACACTCCCGGAACTGCACTTCCCTGAAAGCAGTTCGATTCAGTTTTGCTAAGCTCAAATCGCAGACAACAAACTCACAATCAATGAATTTGAACTCCGACAAGTCTGCTTTATGGCCGCTCCCATTGGTAAACCGGCAAGCTTCATACTCCCCTTTTTCGAGGGCATGAAACTCGAACGTATCGAATTGCCGACCATGAAAATACGCAGCCATAAACTCATTATCAACGCGTTACTACCAAAGCCCTCACTGCCGTACCCTCGCGGGTAGCCATGCGCAAGTGATATACGCCCGGCGTCAATGCCTGCACATCCCAACGATACTGTGTCTGACCGGCAGGTAAAACTGCGCGACTCAGGATGCGACCGTTCATGTCGGTGAGGGTCAGGTTGGCCGTTTCATGCAGCGGGTGTGAGAGGTTCAATACGGTTGCCTCGGACGTCGGATTGGGCGAAAGCGTCAGACGAGTGTCTCCCAGCCAGGCTTCCTGGGCGGCATTAGGTTCCAGTACAACGGCATACACCGGTACGCGCTCGCTGACACATTCCGTATCCGGCTGCTTGATTTCCCAATTGTAGAAATAATAATAGACGTCGTTGCCGAAGTTGGAAGTCTTGAGCGTCACCACATTAGGCGTTACATAAGGATACATCACTCCCGAACTGGTGCGGCGAAGTCTTGGACTGGCAAAACCGAATACCGACTGGTTCTGAGCAGTGTTGGTGGTAAGAATGAGGTCATTTCCTTGCGGAATGTTCATATCCAAAGTAATGACGGACTCGCCGGCGGGAATATCAATGGTACGGGCCTCCAGAACCGTATTGCCGCTACGCAATTCGATGATGCGAACGCCGGCCATATCGGTATTCACTTTTACAGTGGCCAATCTGAAAGACCGGTGTGCGTCGAAAATAATCTGACCGTTGGTGGTGTTGCCGCTGTAATTGGAATTGCCCGCATGTTGAGGCGGTCCGGCAAAAGCCACCTCTCCGGCATACCGGCTCACATTTTCTACATAAAAAGTATCTGTGGCCGTCAGCATGGGAATGGTAAAAGTATTGCCGGTAGCCACGGGCGTTCCGCCGGAGGGCACATCGTACCAGCGAGGCATTTCGCCCGTTGCCGTCAATACAGCCTGGCCGGCGCCTGTGATCGTGTCGTTCTCGGCAGCGGGCAGGGGAGCATCCAACAAGCTGATGGTCACCGGCTGCGAAGTAAAGGTACCACAAAGCCCCTGAACATCAACCGTATAGCTTCCTGCCGCACTCACAACTATGGAAGCAGTGGCAGCACCATTCGACCAAGTATATGAAGAGGACGGACTTGCCGTCAGGGTCGCGCTGCCGCCCGGACAGAATATCGTGTCGCCCTGTACAGAAATGGTAGGGAAGACCGGCGGATTCACTGTAAATTCAATAGCAGGCGTGATGGTTTGGCAGCCCGGCGTGCCTACTACCGCGCTGTACCAACCGCCCTCGGTCACCGTCAGCTCTGCGCCCGTAGCGCCATTCGACCAGGTAATGACCGATGAAGCCGTCGTTATCGAAAGGCTTGCACTTTCACCCGGGCAAAATACCGTTGGGCCGGACAGCGCCACAGATGCCGCAGGAGAAATGCACTCGCCTTCTTTGATTTGAATGGACTGATCGGCGGGAACATTGTAAAACACCTCGCGGAGGCCGGAGGGCCAGTTGACGACTAACGAATCTACGCTTGTCTGTTGTCCCAGTCCGAAGTGCTGGAAAAAGCTGTTCATAATGCCGTAGCTCTCGCCGCTGCGCACTTCGCGTATTTGGATGCCCCAGTCGCCGTAAATGGAAATGCGCGCACCTACAGCATTGCGGTTGGAAGTAGTGCCTTCGAGGCGAACGGTGAGGTAGTGATTGTCATTGGCAATGGTATTCAGCCAGATCACGTCGGGAATGTTGCTGGGCGAGGTGTAAACATTGGCGTAGCCTCCGTAAACGTCCAATTTACCGTCCTGATTGAGGTCGCCCACTGCAAAAGACTCCATTTGTGTATCTCCGAAAGCGGCCACGCCAAAATCAGTAAAGGTGCCGTTCCCGTTGTTTCTGTACAGATAATGGCGCGTGCCGGAAACGAGGATATCGAGAAAACCGTCGTTATCGAAATCTTTAAAAATACCCTGAATGGGCAATCCCTGCACGTTGATCCCGGACCCTGTGGTCGCATCCGAAAACACCCCCGAACCATCGTTGAGCAGCAGTTGGCTGGGCAGGTCGTGGTTGGTGATGAAGCAATCCATATCTCCGTCATTATCAACATCTCCGAAGTCGGCCGTCCAGGATTGCGCGCCGATGCGCAGACCATAAGTATTGAGGGTATCCTGCGAGTAGGTTCCGTCGCCGTTGTTGACCAAAAGCTGGTTGATACGGCGGCCATCTTCCGGGTTATTCACGCCCTGACGGCACTTGGCGATGTAGAGGTCGAGGTCGCCGTCGTTGTCGAAGTCGGTCCACACGCTGCCATAATTGCCGGAGTTGTCGGAAGGCGGCACGGTGGTCATGTCTATCCAGCTTTCGATGAGAAATTGCCCGGTACCGTCGTTGCCCCAGATGCGGCTCATGGCGTCGTCGTGGCAGGCAAAGACATCGAGCCAGCCGTCGTTGTTGATGTCGGCGAAGTTGGAGCCTTGCAGAAAAAGACCTGTTCCCTGCAAATTGGCCCAGGTATAGCTTTGTCCATCGGAGGCAGCACGCACCAATTTGACACCGTCGTAGGAACCACCGGCAAGCACGTCATTGAAGCCGTTGTTGTCGGCATCGGCAATGCACATGCTCCATTGGCTGTTGTTGGAAATCTGGCCCACCGTAATTGTTTGCAGGCCGGAGCCATCGGGTTTTTGCAGTTCTATGGCAAGGATTCTGCCGTTGCGCAGGTGTACGATGTCGTCGTAACCATCAGCGTTCATGTCGGCGATGCCTATAGCCACGCCGCTGAAATGATTGCCGTAGCCGAGTTTGGCGTTGGCATTGGTAAAGGAAATTTGGGCTTGCAGCGAAACGCCGGCCAAGGCCAGAAAGGCCAGAAGAAAGTAGAAGTTGCTTTTCATAGAGATGACAAGGACGTTGAAACAGGTGATGAAACTTAAAATTTTTTCGGAGGCGAAAGGTAAAAAACAAATCAAGGCTTGGACTTAAAAGACCATGTAAAATGCAGTTGCGCGACAATTTCACCGGTGGCCTGCACCCCCACAGAACGGGCGGTAAAAGCAACTGCCGTGCCCGTTTGAACGGCTTCCTCAATGGCAGCGCGCATCGCATCGCCGTCGGTACAGGTGAAAGTGACCAAGGAATCGGCTTTTTTTACAAAATCGGCTTCTACCCGCGTGATGAGCATGGACACCTTTCCCTTGCCGTGCAAATGTGTGAGCGCCAACAGGCCGGTGGACAGCTCGGCAGCACCGCATTGCGCCGCGAAATAGATGGAGCGGAAAGGGTTTTGTGTGCGCCACCCGTAAGGCAACGTCACCACGCCTTCCTGCTCTGTTACTTTTTTGACGCGCACACCCCAAAACAGCAGCGTCGGCAGCCGTTGGAGCATGTACAGGGCCATTTTCCAGCGGGAGTGAAAAGTGGCAAGAAGCTTATTGGGCATGGCATTTATCTGTTGATAAGTGAGGCTGCGAAGATAGTAGTTTCGCTTAAATTCATACTTCATTGACGACACTCATTGACTGAACAGGGAAAATACCTCATCTTGCAGCCAACTTTCAACCAAACTTTTCCAAAACCATGAAAAAATCAATTTTTTATCTCCTTACCTTCCTTTCGGTAATAGGTTTGTCTTTTACCAACTGCAAAAGAGCAGCCGAAAAAACGGCCGAAACCACTGCCGAGGCCATTATTGAATCTGCCACCGACTCCGATGTGGACATAAAACAGGATGGAAAAAAAATCAGCATCAAAACAGACGAAGGCGACGTCAATATCAATTTTGGCGGCGATGCCGATTGGCCGGCCGACATGCCCAAAGACGTGCCGAAATGGACGCTGGGTAAAATAAAAGGCAACACAACCGCCAAAGCGCCCGAAGCCGATACCTGGACGGTGTATTTGGAAAACGTAAACATCGGGCAGATAGAGGCTTATGAAGCCGAACTCAAAAAAGCGGGATTCAAAACCGCCATTTTCAAAATGGACGACGGGGGCAGCGTTTCCGGCGAGAAGGGCAAATTGCAGGTAGCTTGTTTTATGGCCGGTTCCGATGCGGCCCTCACCGCATCCGTGCGCAAAAACTGATTATACAATCGCTCTCGCTACGAGAATGATCCTTGGACTACTTTGTAAATCAAATGATTGCAATGTGTAGTCGCCATAAACATCTGTAATTTCCAGCCCGGCTGCATGAAACAGTCGTTCCAGATCAGACTGCTCGTACAGGCGTACCCGCTCCTCAAAACGGTATGCCCGGCCTGCGTCTTCAAACTGTATGCTTTTCGTTACAAACCGACCGTCTTCCGTTTTTGAAATCTGAAACCGGATGCCTTCCAACTCCTTCTCCTCCTGCATGGGCAGCCCCTTGCGAACATAGCGGGCGTTGAAAAAATCGAGTACAAAAATGCCTCCTGCCCGCAAGCCTGCGCGAATGCTCTTCAAGGTGCGGATGTGGTCGCGGTCGGTATCGAAGTAGCCGAAACTGGTAAAAAAACTGAAGATGTAATTGTAGTAGCGCATCCGGTAAGGCAGCCGCATATCGTGGGTATAGAAGGCAAGGCTGTCGGATTCAAACTGCCGGGCGTATTGAATGCTGTTGAACGACAAATCAAGTCCGGTTACATCAAAGCCCTTCTCTGCCAGGTATTTGGAAAAACGCCCTTTGCCACAAGCCAGATCGAGAACGCGGGCGGATGGGGGCGGTTGCAAGTTGGCCAACAATGCGTCTATGAATTGGCGGGCCTCGGTTTCATCTCTGTTTTGGTATAAAATGGAGTAGTAAGGCGAGTCGAACCAGTCTTCGTACCAAGCTGCTGTATTTTCGGAATCCATAAGGCTGTCTGAGTGAGGCGGCAAAAGTATGTTAAGTTGGCCATGTTTACAAACGCATCCATCCTTAAGAGTGGGCTTCTTCCGAGAAAGCAGCTCTCAACATAGACTCCAACTGTTCTGCCGAAGGTATATCACCGTATTCAAACAGGATTTTGTCTTCCACAATGATGGCGGGCACCGAAGACACATTGTATCCGAGGATGGATTCCAAATCCATTACCTCCTCCATGCGGGCGGCTACGGGGGTATGCTGGAGCGCCTCGGTCAGGTTGCTTTTGATGCGACGGTAGCGGGCATCGCCCATACCGAGAAGTTTTATAGAAATAGTATTTTTCACTTGTTTCCTTGAATTTCCTAATTGGAAGTTCTTTCAAGGCTCAAGTTTACAGGCAATTTGGTTGCCGGCGAATGATTTTCGTCAGCCGCCGGCATTAGTTTTGTCACCCTGTATCAGGTAGTCATTGCGCCACAAATACTTATGGTTTGTCCGGAGATATAAGTGGACATGTCGGAACCGAGAAAAACACACAGATCAGCTACCTCCTCAGCGCGGCCCAGCCTTTTGAGCGGAATGGCGCCGAGGTAGGCGTCTTTGGTTTTTTCGTCCAAAATGTGGGTCATATCGGTTTCGATGAAGCCGGGCGCCACAGCATTGCAGCGGATGTTGCGCGAACCCATTTCTTTGGCAATAGACTTGGTAAATCCGAAAATACCTGCTTTGGAGGCCGCGTAGTTGGCTTGCCCGGCATTGCCCGTCACACCCACCACCGAACTCATATTAATAATGGAGCCGCCCCTGTTTTTCATCATCGGGCGCAGGGCGTGTTTGGTGAGGTTGAATACCGACTTGAGGTTGGTCTCAATCACGCAATCCCACTGCTCCTCGGTCATTCGGAGCATGAGCGTATCTTGCGTAATACCGGCATTATTAACCACCACATCCAACTGACCGAAGTCTTCCAGCACCGCATTGATAAGGGCTTCCGCCTCCTGATACGACGAAGCGTCGGAACGGTAGGCTTTGGCGCGAACGCCCAATGCGGCCAATTCGGCTTCGACAGCTCTGGCTTTTTCTTCCGAAGAATGATAGGTGAAGGCCACATCTGCGCCCTGCTGCGCAAAACGCAATGCAATGGCCGCCCCGATGCCCCGCGAGCCGCCTGTAACTAATGCAATTTTACCTTGAAGCAATTTCATGGTTTTTCTTTTTTGTTTGAAAGGGCAAAGGTAAGGAATATGTGCGGTAGGCGGTGCTCGGTCGCAGTGCTAAGCGCGAGGGAACGCGAAATTTTTGAACGCGAATTTGAGCGAAGGGTGCGAAATTCCGCGAACGAGAGGGAAGCTGCGACTTGTACTCTCTACGTAGCTTGCAGCTTGCACCGCGCCGTGGCGCGGTTGTAGCCGTTTCAATCCGAAACCTTGAACCCGAAACCCGCCTTCGCCAAGGCTTCGGCGGATGAAACCCGAAACTTTAAAAAAACATGCCCTTTCAACCAACGTTTTGCCATCACCGGACGTCTTAGAATTTATACCTCGCACCCTAGGTGCGAAGCCGCTTTTGTCATACCGGGCGCTGCTAATCAATAACTTATGCCGAAGGCTATGCACAAAGCCTGGCGGCGCAAGGTATAAGTGCCGATGTTAAAGTTTGTTTAAGGGCACTCCGTGTCACAGCAATGTCATTATCTTTGAAACTCAAAATCAAAAAAACCTTTGCGGCCATGAAAATCTATCAACTATCCTTCGCCTTTGCAGCAGCCCTGCTGCTCTCCAGTTGCATCCAGGACAAAGTGGATGTGGACGTTCAATACTATACCGCCGAAGAATACAACGTACTCAAAGCTGCGTTGAACCTGCCGGACAATGTGGATGAATACAATTTCTCCCTTTCGCGCGGCGCGGCGCCGGCCATCTCCAACACCAAAGCCACGCTGGGGCGCGTCTTGTTTTACGACACCCAACTCTCCCGCAACAACACCGTCTCCTGCGCATCCTGCCACAAACAGGAACTCGCCTTCTCCGACGACAAAGCCAAAAGCATCGGTTTCGACGGCGGCTCCACCAAACGCAACTCATTGGCTTTGGGCGCCGTAGCCAATTTCTCCACTTCTTATGATGGCGGCAATTCTTTCGTCGGCAACGGTACCAACATCGGCTTCCTGTGGGACGAGCGCGCTCAAAGCATACATGAACTGAGCACCATCGCCATCACCGACCCTGTAGAAATGGGTACGAATATGGGCGAGCTGCCCGGCAAACTCTCCCGCCAACCACACTACGAAATTCTTTTCCGCAAAGCTTACGGCGACTCTCAAATTTCTGCAGAACGCATCACGGAAGCATTGCAGGAATTCGTCAACTCTTTCGTTTCCGTCAATTCTAAATTTGACAAAGGCATTGAGCGCCAATTTACACCCACCGTCAATTTCACCAATTTCACGCCGGTGGAAAACCTCGGCAAGGCACTGTTTATGACCAATTGCGCTTCCTGCCACGGCCAGGACATGACCAATCCGGCCATGCGCGTAGCCAATAACGGCCTGGAGCTGAACTATGCAGACAAAGGCGTGGGCGGCGTCTCCAATCGCAATGATGAAATGGGGCTTTTCAAAGTTCCTTTCCTGCGCAACGTGGCCCTCACCGCTCCTTACATGCACGATGGCCGCTTTGCCACTTTGGAAGCAGTAGTAGAGCACTACAGCTCCGGAATACAGATGCACCCCAATCTGCATCCTTTACTGAAGCAGCCGCTCAATCCCGACCAGCCCAAACGGCTCAACCTTTCTCAACAGGAAAAAGCGGCGCTGGTAGCCTTCCTGCATACGCTCACCGATGAGCAATTCACTAAAGAAACGCGTTTCTCCGATCCTTTTAAGTAACTGATACAAAGGATATTACTCACAAAAACGGCGCTTCTCTTCTTTGGGAAGCGCCGTTTTTGTAATAAAAACAACCGATGAACCGCCGCACCTTCCTCCACCGCAGCTTTTGGGGCCTCACCATTATTGCCCTGCCTTCACCTCTACGATCTCCACCCGCCGCTCGCGCATAGCCCCGATACTGTACACAGAATTGCGCACGTCAAACAAGTCGTCGCTCACATCTCGTGCGGCAGAGGTTTCCCCAAAAGAGCGCTCGCTGATTCGGAGCCGCCCCGATTGCAGGTAACTGCGAAAAACGCCGTTGTTCCAGCTATCAAAATGATTGCGCAGGCTGCTCACCCGGCGGGCGCCGAGGGCCAGATTATAGTCGCTTTGTGCGCGCGGACTGGTAAAACCTTTGATAAAAATCTCCACCTGATCGCCCTTTTGCAAGCGAGTCAGCAGGATTTCGGAAAAACGAATTAAAAAGTCGTGTCCCCGGCGAATGTCGTTCTCAAAAAAATCTTCCATACGATCTTCAGCGTCTTGCTGTTCATCGCCTTTCAGCTCGCCCGCGTACTGGCGCATGTACTCCTGTTTTCGGACGTAATATTTTTCAAAACTGCCGCCGTAGGTTTGTTGGGTAGTGGTTCGACGGGTACGCTTGTCGGGTTCGTCATTATCAAAATACAAAGCCAGGGGCAGAAAATCTTCGAGGGTTTGCGGCAGCTTTTCCTCCTCGGCAATGAGAGGCGTCTCTACAGGTGGGGGAATCAATGCTTGCTCCATCGGAATGGTGCTGTCTGCGGGCGGCGGCAGGAGGCGAAACTGGTAAATATCGTTGCAACAAGTCTTGTTGGAGGCATCCAGATACAGCGATCCCGGCCGGTTGGACGCCAGGTAGCCCCGCACGCCGTCTTGCTCCAATACAGGGTAAATATCGTTGAAACTGCTGTTGAGCGGTAGGCCGCCGTGTACCGGTTCAGCCCAGCCGCCTGCTGTTTTTGGGGAGGAATAAATGTCGAAACCACCCAGACTGAACCGCCCTTCTGTACTGAAATACAGCGTTTTGGAAGCTGCGTGAAAGAACGGGGTAATATCGTCTGCCGGGGTGTTGATGTTCCGCAACGGCTCCGGGGTTCCGAACGCGCCTTTTGCAAGTACCTCACTCGCCCAGATGTCAAGCCCTCCGGCGCCGCCCGGCCTGTCGGATACAAAAAACAGCCACTCTTTTTGAGCAAGGGAATCGTACCCCACGGCGGGTTGTGTGGCCGTAAATCCAGGCAGATGGAGCGGATCGGGCAGACGGATTTCGGTGCGCAGGCGGCCCCGGCGGTCGGGTTCGCGGTAATAGAGGGCACAGCGGATTTCGGAGGCGTTCACATAATCGCAGCGGGTAAAATACACCCGACGACCGTCGTGGCTGCGGGCAAAATGCGCCGTGTGACGGGTGTCTTCATTAAATCCATCCTTCAGCGCCCGGCCGGCGCCCGAACGCAGCGAACTCATCACCTTGGACACCATACGCGGCGGCAGGTTTTTGTCTTTGGGATTGTCGAAGCGCAGCGAGGAGAAGTAGAGCGTGTCGCCCGCCGGATATGGGCCGAATTCGGTGTAAGCCGAGTTGACGCTTTTTCCCAACCTGACGAGCTCCGCAGTGGGCGGTTGCGCCGACATTTCAGCAGCCCGGCGGCACTGTTCCAACTGGCTTTCTGCCTGCGCTTTCCGGGCGGGGTCGGAAGCGCCGTACCGGTCAATGAAATCCCGAAAATGCGAAGCCGCCTGATCGTATCGGCCCAGCGTTTTTTCCATCATTCCCAACTGAAACAGCGCCTGCGGATACACCCCGGCCTCCGGAGATGCCGTCACCTTGAGGTAATAATCGCGGGCGGCTTCGTAGGCATGGGCGCGTTGAGCCAAGCCTGCATATTTGTACCCCAGACCAACGTGATCGGGATTCAGACCCAAGGCACGGGCATAGTGGTGCATGGCTGCATTTACATCCTTATTTTTCAATGCTTTATCGCCGGCTTTTTCCCAAGCCTTGAAAGTTTGTGCCTGAGTTTCTGCCAGAGCAGCCGTCAAAAGGGCGCAACAAAGGGCGCAGCGAATCAGAAAATGGGACATATCTTGAAAGTTTCGGGCGCTTTGACTTTGTGGATGAAATATTGCAGCGTCACTTCGGGGCCGCCATTGCGCTGCGTGGCCACCCTGAACGGCGAGGTATTGATGTCGTAACTGATGCCCAAACGCCAGTTGTCTTTCCACAATTCGACGTAAGACACCAGCGCGTCGCCCCAGCGGTACGATGCCCCGGCGCCCACCGCGATAGAATGTAAGTCGTTGTTTTTCAAATAGTAGCGAATGCCTGCGCCGCTCACTATTTCCCGGTAAGGGCCTTGTAGGCGGGCGGCCAATGCAAAGGTAGCGTCTATTTTTTCAGATGTCTGCACGGTGCCGGAGAGGTAAATATTCGTCAGAGCGCGCAATGACAGGGCGCTTTGTTGGTAAAATCGAACGGTGGGTCGATTGAGGTGCCGGTATGCAGCGCCGATCAGGGCAAAACTGCGCTGTTGAGGCGCCTGCACCAACAAATTGAGACCCGCCGAGAGGTCGGTATAGCCGGCAGCCGTTTGCAAAAAAGTCTCCTGAGTGGGCAGCGATGGGTCGAAAATATCACCGTTGAACTGCTCGTCGAAGTACAACTGCTGCGGATCGAAAGCCCGCTGACCGACAGCCGCCTCTACCCCGGCAGTGAGGAACAAAGCTTCCGCCAGACGCTGCGTGTAAGCGGTGTTCAATCCCACCTGAAGCCAGTTGAGTCCGGCATCGCCCGCGCGGTCGTAGTTGAAGAGCATACCTGCCGCGAGGCAGCCGTTTTTGAGGCCAGGCAAAGGGATTTTCTGATCGTAAGCGCCGGAAAAAGTGAGGTAGGGCACCGGCACCGAGGCCCATTGGCTGCGCCAGGCGCCGCTGAAACGCTGGTCGCCGGAAAACACGCCCGCAAGCGCCGGACTCAGATGCAAGGGGTGGTTGTAAAACTGAGAAAAATGCTGATCCTGTGCAAGCAGCTTCAGCCCCGACAGGATGAACAGAACGGCCAAAAGGGTTTTGACAGGCATAGGCAATCGTTGTTGATCTTTGGTAGTGGCCGGTCTCAAGCCGCGGGCTACAAGCTGCCTGAACCGTTCCTTCTGGCGAAAGTACAGCGTTCAGCTCATTTTCTATCTACAAAATTTACCCGAAGCTGGATGGAATTGGCCAAAGCCCAAAAATCGCGGCCATGCCACTGATCTATGCCGTCCAACCCGCCGAAAAAGCGATATCCGGAGTGCGCGGCTATGCGAAACCTGCGGCCCAGGGGAAGCTCCAAGCCCACAAACGGTACAGCTACCAGAATGGCGTCTTTGTCGTTGGGCAAGCCCAGCGAGCTATCCCAGCGACGAACAGCCCGCCCCAAACCGATCTGAAAACCGACGCCGACCTCCAGCGCGCCGATGGCCGGCCGATGCCAGGCGCCCAGCAGGCCCGCGTATTGCATGGAAATATCGTAAGGCAAATTGGAGGCATTCTCTGCCCGCACCAGAGCCGTAGTCTGACGAACAAAAACTCCGGTGTAGCTGCGCCTCCATGCGACGCCGGTTTGCGCGCCGAAAGCCCAGCCCGTGAGTCCCTGTGTTTCAGCCAGTTCCAAGCCTGCGCCCGCCCAATATTGGCGTTGGGCACTCAATGGGCTGCACAGCAAGAGCACGGCAATGATGGTGATGAAATAGAGTTTGAACATAGGCGCCATTCACATGTTTGCCAAAAGTAGCCAATTCGGCAGGGATCAAATATTGATTTTTGTCATTTTCTCCCAAATCGTTTGGCGTTGTTGGCAAATAGTCGGAATTTTCAGCCGGCAAAATCATTTATAACTCCATTCAACATCACACTAAAATTTCAACCATTATGACAAAACCACTCCTCACCCTCCTCCTGTTTCTGTGTTGCTCCGCTGCCGTTTGGGCGCAGGGTTATTCATCGCCGGTAGCTTATGGCACAGCCTTGTTCAACGAACACGCTCTGGTATCCAACAAAAATATGGACTACCTCCAGTACAGCGTACACAGCGACGATTATTCCCTGATAGAGCAAAAACGCATGGCCTTGATTCAGCAAATCCAGCAGTCGCTCATCAACGTTCGGACCATGCCGGCCTATGAAGGCGACTCCAAACTGCGGGACGAAATTGCAGCGGTATTTGAGGCGTATCTGGCCTCGTTCAAAGTGGAATTCCAGCAAGTAAACCTGTTGAGACGCACCAGTACCGAATCGTACATTGCCATGGAAAACTACTTCAAAGCCAATGCAGAGGCAGAAAAAAAGATAGACGCTGCCTCGAAACGGGCTTCGGCGGCACAGGTAGCTTTTGCCAGAAAGTATAAAATCCAGATAGAGGAAGGCGAAGAAGACGCCGGAGGGGGCACCTTGTCGCAACTCAATGACTACTACCGGGCGGTGTTTTTGCGGGTGTTCAAACTATCTAAAAAAGATGCTGAATTTTCGGATGCGCTCAAGGAGCAAAATGCCGGAAAGATGGACCGTTATCGCAAAGAATTGGATGTGATCTGCGACGATCACCTCTATTTTTTCAGCAAGCTACCCGATTTCAACGGCGATACTGCTTATCGCGATGCCGCGCTGGCGCTGACAAAATTTTATAAAGACCTGGCTGTTAATGGGTACAAAACCATGACCGATGTGATTCGCAAAGCCGACAAGCGGACCAACGAAGATGTGGAGGCTTACAATGCAGTGATTGTCAAACTGAACGAGGAGTTGGCCCCCTTGCACAATGCCGTCAATGAGTCGGGAGACCAATTGTACAAAAAGAATGTGCCGAAGCCGATTGAAACCCGCAGGATTTGAGCAGCCGATGCGCGCTTTATGAGTTTTAGAGACCAAAGTACAAAAAAAGGCCGCCGACCAAGGTAGTCGGCGGCCTTCGCACTTTCTAAAGGAAAAAAAACTGGTGTGTCTGGTCACCGAAAGCATAGATGCAGATTCGCTGCTGTTCGCTGCCTGATGGAATAATTTTTTTAAAATTTATTTTTGGCGTTTCCAGCGCCGGTGCGTCCAGAGCCAGTATTGCGGGGCTGTCATGATGTCCTTTTCGAGCAGCCGCACATGCCCTTCCGTGATGCTGCCGGGCAGGGCCTCCTTCGGGCGAGGTTCTACATCCTCCAAAATCACTTCATAGTAGCCCCTGCGCAGTTTGTAAACATGGCAAAACACGACCGGCATATCGAACAATTTTGCCAACTTCTCCGGGCCGGTAGCTACGGCGGTTTCCTGATTCAGAAATTTCGTCCAATACACCTTCTTGGCATAAGTGGGGGATTGGTCGGCAACGAGAATGTACAGATTCAATTGGCCCTGCTGTTGTTTGATGAAATCCCCGATGTCGTTTTTGGGCACTAAGATTGTACCGAATTTACCGCGAGACGCCTTCAATATGTTGTCAAAAAACGAATTGGAAAGCGGAGAATAAACTGCAATGGTTTGATGCGGCGCCTGCACATCGAAAACCATAGCCATCAGTTCCCAACTGTTGTAGTGCCCTCCTGTCAATACGACGCTTTTCCCGGCGCGGTAGTGGGCATCCAATACCTCCGGGTTGCGAAAAAAACAGCGACGGCGCGCCTCTTCTTCCGTCATGCTGAACATGCGGATGCTCTCGACGATGAGGTCGCAAAAATGACTGTAAAATGCCCTCATAACGGCCTTCAATTCGGCGGGCGATTGGTCGGGAAAGGCATTGCAGAGGTTGTTCCACACTACTTTTTTGCGAAAGCCGACCATACGATAAACGATCACATACATCAGGTCTGAAAACAGATAGAGCAGCGGCAGCGGCAGCCGCGACAAAGGCTTCACGATTGTGTAAAAAAGTACGCGACTCATGTGAAATCACTTGCGCTTTTGGGTGCGAACCGGACGTCCGTTTTCGTCCAATATCATCAGTTTGATTTGCTTGAATTCAATGGGATGGCTTTCGCTCTGCAAAGCAATGTAGCCTCCTGTCAACGGCATACCGTCTTTTTTGGCAGCGGGATCGTATTTGCTCACCACTGTGCCGCCGATGACAGGCTTGGAATAGCTGATGACCACCTTGCCTTCGATGATGTGCTGAATCAGCGAATCGCCCAGAGCCAGCACTTCTGCGCGAACCCAGCGGTCGCCGGGAATGGTGGGCGCATTGGCCGTGATGCAGTGCTGTTCTTCCAATTTTCCATTGATGACCACATGCGTGCCGGGCGTACAGAGATTGCCCGTGGGCCGCTCGTTCGTGCCGTCGCCGCCAAGAAACTGCACCTCCAGCGAGATAGGAAAATCCTGATCGCGGGGCATGCTTTGCGGGGATTGAGAGTGAATCATCACGCCGCTGTTGCGCCAGGCCCACTCCGCCACGCCTTTGCATTGTTCGCCGGTGAAACGATATTTGAGTTTAAGACGGTAATGACTAAAAGGCTTTTCGTAAAAAAGCAGGCCGAATCGGTTGTTGAAGTTGTCATCATATCCGTCGTAGGCTGTTTTGATGACGCCGTTTTCGACGCGGTAAGTATTGGCAAAGTTATCGCCCGCCTCGTAACCGGAAATTTTGGCCGTCCAGCCGTCCAAGTTTTTACCGTTGAACAGGGTAATCCAGCGACCGGTGCTTTGGGCGGAGAGTGTGCCGGCAAAGCAGAGGAGGAAAAGGAGAAAGTGCAGTTTCATAAGCATTGTTTGTTTCGAGTTTCGAGTTCAATGTTTCGGGTTTAAGGTTTCGGGTTGGTCACACACTCACCCCTCACACACTCACCCCTGAATCACTCATACCCTTGCGCCGCAGCGTGCAGTTCATCATAAAATTCCTGGCCGTACTTGCGCACCAGCGCATCTTTAACAAACTGATAAATAGGAACTTGCAACTGTGCGCCAAAAGAGCAGGCCGCATTGCAAATATCCCACTGATCGTAATTGAGCGCCTCGAATCCCGGAATGTCCGACACAGAAACCCGAATAGGATACAAATGACAGGAAATCGGTTTTTGAAAATCAACAGCGCCCGCTTTCCATGCCTGTTCTATGCCGCAGTGCGCTATGCCTTTTTCGTCGCGGGTCATATAAGCGCAGGGGCCGTTGTTGACCAAAGGCGTGGCATACGTCTCGTGGTTTTCGTTGTAAACGGCAGTCCCCTCTTCTTCAATAACTGCAATGCCTTCGGGCGTTAAAAACGGGCGTACCTGTGGGAAAATTCGCTCCAGAATGGGCAGTTCGTTCACTTCGAGGGGCGCGCCGTAGTCGCCTTCCCAGCAGCAGGCGCCTTTGCAGGCATCGAGTTTGCAAACAAAATGCGATTTCACTACGTCGTCGCTGATGAGAATATCCTGAATGAGCAGCATCTGTACAGCTTTGATTTACGGGGCTAAAGATATGATGATTTTGCGAAAACGATGAAACAACAAAGCCGCCCCGAAATACATCGAGGCGGCTTTGTGAAGTTTTTGCCCTGCTTAGTGAAGGGGTGAATATAAAATCACCCCTTCACTATCACAGTCTCAAAATCAACGCGTCACCACCAATTGCTTACCAACGATGTATTTGCCGTCGGTAATGCTCAGTGTGTACATGCCGGCCGGAAGCGAAGCTACGTTCAGGCGGATGTTGGCTTTAGAGTCAAACGTCTGGCGCATCACCTGACGACCAAAGTTGTCATACACGGACATTTGGATGTTGTTGGCCAATTTGTCGGAATCAATATTGACATTAACAAACTCAGAAGCCGGGTTGGGGAACAACTGAATAGCCGAAGGCCACAGCAGGTCTTCGCGGGTAGAGCTGGCCGGACTGAAAGCATATTCGCCGGTTACTGCATTGAAAGCTACGTTGTAGGTACCTGCGATGGATAAGATGTTCGGGCCGTTTTGAGTACCGGTACCGGCAGGGAAGGCGGCAGAACCCCAGTTCACTGCCCAGTCGGTGTTGGCGCGGAACTTGATACCGCCATCCTGCTCATCAGCAGACGTGGTGAGCGTCACGCCGGTAGCGCTCCAGAGGTTGCCGTCGTTCGGGTTTTTCTCAAGGTAAGTGTCGCAGTTGATATCGGCACAGGGACCGCCGCCGGGCCAGCTTTGGAACGGACCGGACCTGCCCACTAGGCTGAGTTGAGCAAACTCGATGATTTCTTCAAAGGTGTAAGCTCCTGTAGTAGAATTGAATGTAACTTTATATTCGCCGGCAGTAACAGGAATGTTCGGGCCGTCTTGAGTAGCCGTACCGTTGGGGAACGTACCGCCGCCCCAGTTGACGGCCCAATCGTTGTCGGCACGGAATTTGGCCTCACCCGCAGTAAGTATGATGCGCAACTTCCAGATAGAACGATCATCGGGGTCTTGCGTCATGTCGGTATCGTTATCCCATCCGCCGGGCGTAGCGTCGCCGATGATGCCGACAGAAGTGTAATTGCCAATGAGCAAGAAGGTGTAAATCAAGGTTCTGGTATTGAAGGAAACCAGATAATCGCCGGCAGTGGGCACGGCAATATTGTCACCGTTAACAGTGGCTGTGTCGCTGGGAAACTCCCCGCCGCCCCAGTTGATGGCCCAGGCGTTGTTGGCGCGGAATTTCAGTTCACCTTCTGTAAGTGTAACCGTACCTTTCCAAAGATCGGGATTGCCACTGTCTCGGGTAAGGGCCGTTTCAGCGTCCCAGCCGCCGGCCGTAGCGCTGCCGATGACTCCGATAGAAGTAAATTCTACCTGCTCGGTGAAGTTGTAAGCGCCTGTAGCCTTATTAAACTCGATGAGGTATTTGCCTGCCTGTGCAATCGGAATGTTCGGGCCGCCCGGTGTACCGATGCCGGCGGGGAAATCTGCTGCGCCCCAATTCACATCCCAGTTGCCGTTGGCGCGGAATTTGGCCTCGCCCTGCGCCAGATTGAGGGTCAGAGAATACTGATTGGTATCCGCTTCGCTCTGGAACATAAATACTTCGCGATCCCAGCCGAAAGGCGTGGCGCTGCCGATGATACCGATGTCGGAAACGAGGTCAAAGAAATAGGCGCCGGTTACGGAGTTGAAAGAAATGTTGTAAGTGCCCGCGGGTACCGGAATATTCGGGCCACCCTGTGTACCTGTACCGATGGGAAACGCGGAGTCGCCCCAGTTCACATCCCAGCCGTTGTTGGCGCGGAATTTGGCCTCGCCCTGAACGAGCGTGATGGTCAGCGTCCATTTAGCGGTGTCCGCGGCGTCTTGTACCATATCGGTATCGCTGTCCCAGCCATTTGGCGTGGCCGTGCCGATGATACCGACAGTAGTAATCTGGCTGTAGCCGATGAGGGCGGCAGCACAGAAAAGCAAAGTAGATAGAAGTCTCAACATGATTATGCTCAATTTTAGTGATGAAAATTATTGTATGAGTGACGCAAAGCTAATGTATCTTGTTCATGCCACCTATATTTTGCGCGAAAAATGACGATAAAAAAACGAAGAATCCAGCCGGTTCAAAATTAAGCGAATCAAATAAAAGTACTGACGAAAACATAATTGTGAAACCGCAGCAGGCTGCCGGAGAAAAGCTCCGCCCTGAAAAATTTATTATTGTAAATCCGACGTAAAGCCAGCGCGTTTTTTTATAGTTTTGTGCAATCTAATCAAGCTTAACAATCAAAATGAACCTTTCATGAATGCCAATTTTGTACACAGGGTCTTACAAATAGCGACCCTCGCATTGTGCGTACTGCTGCCGGGCTTGCTGCTCGCGCAGAAGACGATTACAGGAACGGTGAAAGACAAAAGCACCGGCGACCCGCTCATCGGCGCCACTGTGGTGGATCGCGACAACTACTCACGCGGCACCATCACCGACTTTGACGGCAGCTTCGAACTGAGCGTACCCGAAACGACGGCAGCCCTGCGCATCAGCTACACGGGCTATGCCTCTATTGACGTTCCCATCGGCAGCCAGACCAAATTCGACATTTCGCTCGAGGCCGGCCAGGTGCTCGAAGAAGTAGTTGTCATCGGCTACGGCACCGTCAAGCGGGAAGACGTCACCGGCTCTTTGCAAACCGTCAGCTCCGCCAATTTCAACCGGGGCGCCATCACCAGCCCGCAGGAATTGCTGGCAGGCAAGGTACCCGGCGTGGCCATCACCACCGGGGGCGGCCCCGACGACGGCGCGCGCATCCGCATCCGGGGCGAATCCTCACTGAGTGCGGGCAACGATCCGCTCATTGTCGTGGACGGCATACCGCTCGACAACGGCGGCGTATCGGGCAACCGCAACCCGCTCAACATCATCAACCCCAACGACATCGAGTCCATCACCGTGCTCAAAGATGCCTCTGCCACAGCCATTTACGGCAGCCGGGCAGCAGGCGGCGTTATCCTTATTACGACCAAAAAAGGAGCTGCGGGCGCAAAAATGCGCATTAACTACTCCGGCAACGTTTCTATGGGCAACACCTACAATCGCGTGGACGTGCTGACGGCCGACGAATTCAGAGCGGTGATGGCAGAACAATATCCTGATCAGGTGGGTCTGATGGGAGACGCGAGTACCGACTGGCAGTCTGAAATTTATCAAACTGCCATGGCTACCGACCACAGCATAGGCGCTACCGGAGCAGTGGGCGCCGTGCCTTACCGGGTGTCTTTGGGTTATACCATGAAAGAGGGTTTGCTCAAAAACGACGTATTCAATCGCTACACCGCAGGCGTCAATCTCTCGCCGGGCTTTCTGAACAATACCCTTCAGCTCAATGTAGGCTTCAAAGGGATGCTCACCAAAAACCAGTTTGCCGAGCGCGGCGCCATCGGATCGGCCCTCAGTTTCGATCCCACCCGCCCGGTGCTGGACCCCAACAGTGTTTACTCCGGCTACAGCGTATGGACATTGGCCAACGGCAATCCCAACAGCCTGTCGCCGGCCAATCCGGTTTCGCTGTTGGACCGCAACCTGCGCGACGACCGCTCCACCGTGCAGCGATACATTCTCAGCGCTTCTGCCGACTATCGCATGCCCTTCCTGCCTGCCTTGCGCGCCAACCTCAACGTAGGGTACGACTACTCGCTGGGCGAGGGTATGCTGAAAATTCCCGGAGGCAACGTGGTGGCGTTCTCTTTCGACCCCATCAACGGCGGCGGCAGAGACAATACATACAGCCAGACACGCACCAATGAACTGCTGGAGTTTTATCTCAGCTACAAAGCCGATCTGGGAGCCAAACACAATCTGGACTTCATGGCCGGTTACTCCTGGCAGCATTTCTACAACGAAAACTCTTTCCGCAATTCCAACGCCGCCAATACGCCTTCCGAAACGGTGGAACGCAACAATGTGGCCAATGAGCTTTATTTGGTATCGCTTTTCGGACGGGCCAACTACAGCTTCAACAACCGCTTCTTGCTGACGCTCACCATGCGCGGCGACGCCACCTCCCGCTTTGCGCCCGAAAACCGCTGGGGCTTGTTCCCCGCTGTGGCCGCTGCCGTGAAGATCATCGAAAACGACAATCAATACTTCAACAACATCAAACTGCGCGCAGGCTGGGGCGTCACCGGGCAGCAAGATATTGGAAGCCCGTACATCTATCAGGCTCGTTATCAGTTTAGTTTGGACAATGCCCGCTACCAGTTCGGCGACTTCTTCATCAATACGGTCCGTCCCAATGGTTACGACCGCAACATCAAATGGGAAGAAACATCCACTACCAACCTGGCGCTCGACTTCTCCATCGTCAAAGGCCGCCTGTCGGGTTCGCTTGATTTATACCAACGCAATACCAAAGACCTGCTCAATTTCATCCCCGTACCGGCAGGTACCAACCTGACCAATTTTATCAATACCAATATCGGCAGCATGGTCAACAGGGGCGTTGAGTTGTCGTTGAATGTATCTCCGGTTTCTACTTCCAAAGTGCGCTGGGACATTGCCGCCAACGTTGCCTACAACTACAACGAAATCACGAAGCTGACCGCCACCGACGACCCCGACTACAAAGGCGTCTTCACGGGCGGCATTGCAGGCGGCGTGGGCAGTAATATCCAGATTCACAGTGTGGGATACGCGCCGCGCTCGTTCTATGTTTTCAAGCAATTGTACGATGAAAACGGCAGCATTTTGCCCGGCCAATATGCCGATCTCAACAACGACGGCGTGGTAAACGACGAAGATAAGTACCGCTACGAAAAGCCCGCCGCCGACTATCTCATCGGCATTACCAGCAACATGACCATCGGCAAATTGGACTTCTCCTTTGCGGGCCGCGCCAACATCGGCAACTTTGTTTACAACAACGTGGCTACCGACATGGGCTACCTCCAAAGGCTTTTCCACCCGACGCTGTATCTGCAAAACATACACCGCTCGGCTGTTGACAACAACATCCTCACACAGGCTTCGGCTACTTTCAGCGATCACTTTGTCACCAATGCTTCTTTCTTCCGATTGGATCACATCACCGTAGGTTATACTTTCGACAAGCTCATCGGAGAGAATTTCAGGGCTTTTGCCACTGTCCAAAATCCGCTGGTGCTGACCTCCTACAACGGCTTGGATCCGGAATTAGGCACCGGCATTGACAATAACGTGTATCCGCGTCCGCGAACATTCCTCTTGGGTGTGAGTGTTAATTTCTAATCCATTAAAAGCTCTGTAACAATGAAAAATATCAAAATTTTTGCGCTGCTGATTGCCATGTTTTTCGCAGCGACCGGCTGTTTCAAAGACTTAGACACGGTGCCTTTGGACCCGCTCGAAATCACCTCCGGCACGGTGTATAGCGATCCGGCAGTTTATAAGCAAGTCTTGGCCAAGCTCTATGCAGGCTTTGCTCTTTCAGGTCAGGAAGGCCCTGCAGGCCAGGCCGATATTTCCGGTATTGACGAAGGTTTCGGCCAATACCTCCGCGGCTACTGGTACCACCAGGAACTCACTACCGATGAGGCCATCATAGGCTGGAACGACCAGACCATCCAGGATTTTCACAAACAAACCTGGACGCCCGGCGACGGCTTCATCTTCGCTTTTTACAGCCGCATTTTTTATCAGATTTCTGTGTGTAATGAGTTTCTGCGCGAAACCACCGACGCCCGATTGGACAGCCGGGGCGTGAGCGGTCAATTGCGCACCGATATTGCTACCTACCGTGCCGAGGCCCGTTTTCTGCGAGCACTCAGCTACTGGCATGCCTTGGATTTGTTCCGCAATGTGCCTTTTGTAACAGATGAGGATGCTGTGGGCGCTTTCTTCCCCAAACAGGCCACCGCCGCCGATCTGTTCTCTTTCATCGAATCGGAATTGCTCGCCATCGAGCCGGCATTGGCAGCACCGCGCTCCAATGAGTACGGCCGTGCCGACCGCGCCGCCGCCTGGATGCTCTTGGCCAAATTGTACCTCAACGCCAATGTTTACACCGGGCAGGCTCGTTTTGCCGACTGTGCCAACTATTGTGACAAGGTCATCACTGCCGGCTACACGCTGGAACCGGAGTACCAACACTTGTTTCTGGCCGACAACCACCGCTCCAACGAAATCATCTTCCCCATCACCTTTGACGGCATCAACACCCGCACTTGGGGCGGTATGACGTTCATCATCAATGCGGCCATCGGTGGCAACATCAACCCCTCTGAGCAGGGCGTCGGCGGCGGCTGGGGCGGTACCCGCGCTACGCGGCAGTTCATTGAGAAATTCCCGGAAACGGAAGGTGGTCTTATAGCCTCTCCCAACGCCGGCGAAACGGCCACCTACCCCAAAGTGTATGTGCCGGGTTCGCACCAGGGCAACAACCCCACCGAGACGTCCAATTCGCTCTCTTCGCCCTTGCGCAACAACGTTTTTGATGGCTACAAATACTTCCCGGATGCTAATACCACCATCCGCTTCACCCGCATCCCATCCAACTCCGCTCCGATTTACGGCGATACCAACGGCGACGGCACCCTCGAACTCAACGGCGCGCCCATCACTGTACCAACGGCGGGCCTGCACTACATCCGAGTAAACTGGACGCAACTGAGCTACCAGATCGTTCGCCGCGACTGGTTCGTGGAAGGCCCCGGCGTCAGCTCCGGTCAGCCTGTACCCATGACCTGGGACCCGACACTGAGAGCCGTAGTAGCCAATTTGAACATGACGGCCGCAGGGTTCAAATTCGTCAGCAGCGACCCGACCGTCAATCTGGGCGACAATGCCGGCAACGGCCTCCTCTCTCAGGGCGGCGCCACCATCAACCGGATTCCGGGATCGGGCAGCTACCGCATCGTGTTGTTCATCAACCAGCCGGACTACACCTACCAGATCAATTCTACCTCCTTCGACCGCCGGGGCATTTTCCACCGTCCGGGCCAGTCATTGGACATAGACGATGTGACGCTGTTCACGCAGGGCATCGCCGTGAAGAAATTTAAAAACGTGACTTCCACCGGCGCGCAAGGCTCCAATGCCACCTTCCCGGACACGGACTTCCCGATGTTCCGCCTCGCCGATGCCTACCTGATGGGCGCCGAGGCTTTGCTGCGCAGCGGCGGCAGCCGGTCGAAGGCGCTGGAATATGTGAACGCCGTTCGCACCCGCGCTTTCAAAAGCGTAGCCGGCAGCGTGACGGACAGCCAACTGAATCTGGATTTGATTTTGGACGAGCGCGCCCGCGAGCTGTACTGGGAGTGCCACCGCCGCACCGACCTCATTCGTTTCAACCGCTTTAGTCAGTCGGATTACCTCTGGCAGTGGAAGGGCGGCGTCAAAGACGGTGCTGTCGTTCCGGTTTATCGCAATGTGTTCCCCATTCCGAGCGCAGACATCAACGCCAACCCGAATCTGCAACAGAATACGGGGTATTGATCCGGCGTTGACATATATATAATAAGGAGAGGCAGCCTTCGGGTTGCCTCTTTATTTTAGCGCCCCCCGGAGCCACGGCTGAACAAGCGCGGCCGCAATGAGCCAAAGAGTGGGTTTGATAAGACGGCCAGATAAGCGTCCCGTTCTGGGTGACACAGGACGAGCGATTATTTTTTTTACAAGACGGCTGGGTCAGAATCAATTTTACTATAAACAAAGGAGTATGAATCGTATAGTTGGTTATGCAGTGGCTGTATGTTGCATTCTTAGTGGATGTGGCATGAACGATTACAGCCTTTGCGCTAAGGACTACCCCTATGAAAAGAAATATAGCCCATACTACGAAGATGCTATCTGGCGGTTATATGAATTCAATTTTGCTGAAATTCAAAGGGATTCTCTTCTTCAACAGGCCGGCAGCATCAGGCAATTGGAATTCCGACCAATGCTTTTTGAAGTCAAAAATGATACAATCGCCTTTTACTTCTTCGTGATATTAAATGAAAGGGACCTTAGCAACAGCCTCTGGTCTGGGGCTGCTTTCGATCCCCAAGCCCCTGAGAAAATAGAAATGCTATTGGGCGAAAGAAGGTGGTTTACTATTATGAGAAATGAGGAGTCAGTAGAATTTGTCAATTTTGTTAAAAACAACAGGGACAGCCTGCCTGATGTGTTGGAGTGTTTGGCTATCAAGAAAGGGGTATGGTGAGCAGCCACGCCTGTTCCAGACATTGCGATGTTAAAAAAACATCGCAATGTCTGGAACAGGCCACTCACGCGCTACTTCTTCTTATACACCGTAGCCTCCACGCCCTTTTTGGCCAATTCCTTGACCAAGGCGTTGGCTTCAGAGTAAGAATCGAAGCGATCCACCAAAGCGACGGCAAAAGCTCCCCGGTCAAATTTTTCCACTGAAGCGCTTTCGTAGCCTAATTTTTTCACTTTGGCCACCATAGCCTCCGCGTTGGCCATCTCGCGGAAAGAACCGGCCAACACCATGTAACTGCCTGATGCAGAGGATGCAGGCGCAGGGGCAGGTTCCTCGGCAGGCGGCGCGGGTTCGGCCCGTGGCGCGGGTTTTTCAGCAGGCTTTGTGGCGGCAGGTTCTTTTTTAGCGGCGGGCATTTCTTCCACAGATTCCACTTTTGCGTCGTCCATTTCATCGGCATCGCGCGAGTAGTCAGGTGCGGGCGTCTCATCGCCGTATTCAGTGCCGGCGGTATTTTCATCGGTCATGGTCGGATCGGAAGCCGGCTCGTCCAGCACTTGTTCGGTGGGGTCTGTAGCTGCCGGATCAGCGTCTATGGTAGCCATGCGGTAAATGAGAAACGCGAGGGCGGCAATGCACACGGCCACAATGGCCAATGTCAGATAGTCTGTTCTGGACATGGTTGATCTATTTTGATGCTAAGGTAGCGTTTTGTGGAAATAAGAGGTAGAACTTTTTTAATGCGCGCTTTGAGCAGCAGGCCGCTTTCGCAAAAAGCAGGGAAAGGAGCGCCTTTTTCACCGTTCGTCCAACAAGGGAGGCATTTGGTGCGGTATTTTTTAATAAATAATCAAAATTTATTGTTTATCAATAAATATTCATTGATATTTGCCCCATCATTCAATCACTGACAACCATGAAAACGACAACACATTTCATTCTTCGGGCCATGAACGTGGCCTTTTGGATCGTACTGATCGGTTTGTGCATCAAAGCCGGCGCCTTGATCATCTCCTTTGCGGTGAGCCTTGCTGTGAACCCTGCCGGCGCCGGCGACCTGTACATGGGCTTGGACTACTCGGCGCTCTACAAACACAATTTCCTGCACTACATCGGCATGGTCTCCTTAGTGATCGCGCTGGCCTGTACCAAGGTGGCATTGGCCTGGCGGGCAGTTGATATGTCGCTGATATTCAAGGTAGAAAATCCTTTCAATGAGCGCCATGTGAAGCTACTCTCCAAAATGAGCGATACTGCATTGAGTGCGGCCATGTTGTCGCTGGCGGGCGCCGGATACAGTAAATGGCTGATGCACAGGGGTGTGGAACTGCCTCCTTCGGACTGGGCTGCGGGAGAGTGGCTGTTTTGGGCCGGCATCATCTTTTTGCTGTCGGTTGTTTTTGAAAAAGGAGTGGAACTGAAATCTGAAAACGAACTAACCATCTGAGCCATGCCGATCATCGTAAACTTAGACGTCATGATGGCCCGGCGGAAAATGTCGCTCAACGAGCTGTCGGAAAAAGTGGACCTCACGCTGTCCAACCTGTCTATTCTGAAAACCGGCAAAGCCAAGGCCGTCCGTTTCAGCACGCTGGAAGCCATCTGCAAGGCATTGGATTGCCAGCCGGGGGATATTTTGGAATATGAGGAGGAGGAGGAGGGGTAGCGGGTGTGACGGCTGGCGCAGCAGGGACTGGAGTGGTATAGCCGACTTTAGGAGGCTATAAGAACGGAAGGCCCGGCGCCCGCGGCAGGTGTAGAGCTGTTGGCTTTTAGCCGGTCATTGCGGAGATAAAGCCAACAGCTCTACCGGTAGTGCGGGCGGCTGCCAAAATATTGATTTACTGCACTTTGCGTACCAATCGTTCTTCCAGATGTTGCATGCAAGGTCTCTACTTGCGAACCAATCGTTCTTCCAATTCTTCCAACGAAACGCCTTTGGTTTCGGGCATGGAGCGCCAAACGAAATACAACTGAAGTACCATCATGAAGGCGAAAAATGCAAATACGGTGGCCGCGCCGATGCCGGCAAACAGGTAGGGCACCAACGATGGAATAATGGCTGCCAATACCCAATGAACGGAGCTGCCGAATGCCTGGCCGGAAGCGCGCAGGTGGTTGGGAAAGATTTCGGAAATGAATACCCAGATGACGGCGCCTTGCCCGATGGCGTGGGAGGCGATGAACAGGAACAGGAAGATGGGAACGGCCATGCCCTGTATGCCGAAATGGAGCGCTGTGGCGACTAATGAAAGCGACACAATGTAGCCCACGGAGCCGATGTACATGAGTTGGCGGCGACCGAAACGATCAATGAGCGACAGACCGATGAGGGTAAACACGAGATTGGTGACGCCGATGCCGACGCTGCTGAGCAGGGCGGAGCTTTTTTCGAGGCCGGCGATCTCGAAGATGCGCGGAGCATAATAAAGAAAGGCGTTGATGCCGGAAAACTGATTGAAAAAGGCGATGAAAAAGGCGAGCATGAGCGCCGGGCGGTACTTGGGCAGGAAGATGGTTTCGCCGGGAGCGACGTTTTTCTGGTCGGCCAGGATGCGGTCCATTTCTGCTTCCACGTCCATGCCCGGATTGATGATGCGAAGGGTTTGGGCGGCGGCGGCGCGGTCGTGCTTTTTGACCAAAAGCCAGCGCGGGCTGCGTGGCACGCCGAGCACAAGGAGCGTGTAAATGAACGCCGGAACGGCCTCTACGCCCATCATCCAGCGCCAGGCGTTGTCGCCGGTTTGGCTGAGCAGGAAATTGGAGAGGAAGGCCACGAGAATGCCGAACACGATGTTGAACTGATACATGGCCACCAATTTGCCGCGGTCGTTGGCCGGAGCAATCTCGGAAATGTAGGCCGGCGCCGCTATCGTGGAAGCGCCCACGCCCAAACCACCGATGAATCGGAAGAGGGCAAAAACGAAGGGGTCGTGGGCCAGCGCAGAGCCGACTGCCGACACAAAATACAGCACACCGATCCAAAACAGGGTTTTCTTTCGACCCCAGCGGTCGGTGGGAATGCCGCCGAACAGTGCGCCCACCACGGTCCCCCACAGCGCGGAGGCCATGACGACGAAGCCGTGAAACACCTCGCCGCGTGGCCAGAGTGCCTGTAAAGACTGGTCGGCGCCGGAGATGACCACCGTATCGAAACCAAAGAGGAAACCGGCTAAGGCCACCGTGAGCGACCAGAAAAATATTTTGCGCTGCGCCATTTTTTGTGATGATTTTGGCGCAAATATAGTTTTTCGGGCAACAAATTCAGTCCATCTTACAAAGCTACGAGGCATAAGCCTGTCTGCACTAAGGGGCGATAAAAAATAAGGTGGTCATTTTCGCTTGGGGTAATTTCACTATAAAACAGAAAGACACGAGGATCACGCTCTGTGTAATCCCCGTGTCCTCCGTGCCTCCGTGATGATGAAAAATCTTGACAAGATTACATCATCACTTATCAAAAAGCAGGCTGCGCGGGCTTATTTCCCAAAATCCCCTCAATACGCTCCGTCACTTCCGGCGTCAGCAAGGGCAGCACCTGTGCCGATTGGAGCGTTTCTTCCAATTGCGATACTTTGGAAGCGCCCAGAATCACCGTGCTGACATGGGGATTCGACAGGCACCAGGAAATGGCCAATTTGGGCAATGAAACGCCCAGTTCTTTGGCCAATTCGTTGAGCAGCGCCGCCTTTTCGACGCGCTCCGGCTTGAGTGCCGAGTTCTTGAGCCACTCCATACCTGCCATGGCAAGGCGAGTATCTTCCGGGTTGTCTTTCAGGTACTTAGGTGTGAGTATGCCCGATGCCAGCGGCGACCAGATCGTAGTGCCCAGCCCCACTGTTTTGTAAATCTGCGCGTACTCGGCTTCTACCCGGTGGCGGTGAAACATGTTGTACTCCGGTTGTTCCATGACCGGGCCGACAAGGCGCTGTTCGCGGGCTACCAGATGTGCCTCCATGATTTCCTGAGCCGACCATTCGGAGGTGCCCCAGTAGAATATTTTGCCCTGTTGGATGAGCAGATTCATGGCGCGCACCGTCTCCTCGATGGGCGTATTTTTATCGGGGCGGTGGCAGAAGTACAGGTCTAAATATTCCACCTGCAAGCGGCGCAGAGAAGCCTCGCAGCCTTCGATGATGTGCTTGTGGCTGAGGCCGGTTTGGTTGGGGAGTTTGCGGCCGTCGCCGAAAAAGACTTTGCTGGAAAGCACATAACTCGTTCTGTCCCAGCCTGTTTTCTTCAAAATATTGCCCATGACCACTTCGGCCTGACCGCGGGCATAAATCTCAGCATTGTCAAAAAAATTGACACCGTTGTCGTAAGCGGTGACCATGAGTTGTTCGGCCACATCGTCGCTGATTTGTTTGCCGAACGTGAGCCAGGACCCCAGCGAGAGCGCGCTCACCTGCAGGCCGCTTTTTCCAAGTCTTCTGTATTCCATGTTTTATTGGTTGGTTTTTGTTTTGAATAAAATGCCGGTTTTCAGGCCGATGGCATAGAGGCTGCGGTTCACCTCTTCCGTTTCTGCCAGCAGGCCGGTGTACCAGAAATAGAACGTGGGTTGCGCAAAAAAGATCATGCGCGGCCCCATGTCGTATTGCCAGCCGATGCCGGTTTGGAAGCCGAGTTGGAGGCGCTGAAACGCATCATTGCTGATTTGGTTTTGCGCTCTGCCGAGCTTTTCGCCGCTGAAAAAGAGGTTGTCTTCGTAGTTGCGGAGATTGTAGGCGGCGCTGAATCCCATCATAAAATTGACCCGATGACGTGCATTGAGTTCGTGCAAAAACAGGATTTCGGCGGGCAGTTCGAGGTTCAGATTGCGGTAGTCCACGCGGCGGGTGAGGGCGCCGTCGGGAGCTTCTACATCAGCGGGAATGCCTTCTTTTACAGAGCGATAGCCCGTATCGGTGAGTTGAAAACCGGTGCGGAATCCGATTTTTTCGGCACGCCATTGAGCGACTATGCCCCAAGACAGAGAGGGTCGAGAGGTTTCGCGCAGTTCGATGGAGTCAATGGCGGCTTCGTTGACGGTACTGCCGGCAGCAATGCGCCCGCCGGAGTAGTTGGGAAATGCAGTAATGCCGAATTGAGGGCCGTTTTGGGCGCTCATCGTGGCGATGCCTGTGAGTGTAAATGCAAGAAAAAGCAGGCTGTTCAATGAAATGGACTGTTGCATGGGCGATTTTGGGTTGGGAAATGAAGAAATGACGTTTCCCATGACGATACAAACGAGTAGTTTAGTGCGCCGTTTTATCTTTTCTTTTTGCCGAACAACAGCCCCGCCGAGACCAACAGCCTTGCCGGGCGATCTTCAAAAGAGTATGAATTGCCGAAGAACCGGATATGATCTCCCAAACGGTTGAGGCTGCCTTCGTAGCGGAGGTCAATGGTCAGTGTTTTCCAAATATCAATGCCGGCTCCGGCCACCCAACTCAGTGTCATTTTTTCAAAATCCTCCTGATAGCCTTCTACTTTGGACAAATCCGAGCGGCTGCTCAAAAAAACATGCCCCTGCGGCCCGGCCTGCACCCGAAACGCGCCCCATTGTGCGCCCAGCATCAGCGGCAGATTGAGGTGCTGGTACTTTTCGGTGAGCAATTGAGCCGGTGCGCCCGGAGCCGCCAGATCATCGAGGTTGTAATCGGTTTTGTTGGATTGCAGGAGCAGTTCGGGCTGAATATGAAAGACTTTGCCGAGGCGCGCCCGCAGCATCAGGCCGCCGTGAATGCTGTACGAGCCGTCGCGCAGGGCCAATCCAAAGCGTTGCAGACCGCCCTGATCAAGGATGTTGATTTGTTGTTCTTCGAAGCCGGTAGTTGCCAGCCCCAGTTTGATTCCCACATTGATTTGGGCCGAAATTCCGTATCCACAATACAGGAAAATCAGCAGGCATAACATTCGGAACATGACCATTTTAGTTTTTCATTCTGTATCGGCTCGCTGTGAAATTGGATTTTCATTGCCAATCTGATCGTGAGGCCGCCGCAAAATTAAACAATCCGCCCCTGAACGCCTCAACGAATTGCCCGCATTTGGTACCCTTGCCGGCGCAACAGGGCAATGACGCCTTTTTCACCTCCCAAATGGCCGGCGCCGACGGCAAAAAACACAGCTTTATCTTTCATCATTCGGCTCATCACGGGAATCCAGTTGGCATTGCGTTGGTCCAGCAGCAGATGTTGATACTCGCCGACGCCCGATTCGCCTTCCATCATTTCCTGCAGCCCCACGAGGTCTTGCGCTTTGTACAAAGCCACCATCTGCGCCATTTCATCGTTTTCGGAAGGGGCGGCTTTCAGGGTTTGCACCAGCATTTCGGCCTGCGCTTTGTAGGGTATGCTGTCGAACATACTCATCTGATAAGCAGCCGTTTCGAGGCCATGAACCGGCTTATCGGCATCGCGGGCCAATTGAAGCAACTCCATTTCGTAGGACTTGGAGTCAGCCATGCCCGAAGAAGAGTCTTCGCCCTGTCCGGTCAACATGGAAGAGAGGAACATGGGTTTTACCCGTTCGAGCATAAAGATAGGCAGCCCCATTTCGGAAAAGCGAGCTTTGACCAAGTTGTAATCCTCCGTGCTGAGCAGATCGCGCAGGGTGGTGCCGTTGCGCATAAAGGCTTTCATGAGCAGGGGCAGCAGCGCGCCGATGTTGTCCATCTCATCCATATCAATTTCAAAGGCTACCTCTTTGCAGCGGTTGAAAGCTGCGAGGGTAGAATCGGTGAGCAAAAAGTCTTCCGCAGCAATGATGTGGATGGTGCCGAAAAGATAGGACGGCTGTGTAAGACCGTTTCCGCTGATTTCCCAGAGCAGTGAGTTTTCGGAAGCGGTGGGCGCGTACTGAGTGACGGCAGGTTGTGACCAGGCAGACAGGCCGGCCAACAGCGCAATGCAAAGTGTAAGAAGTCGGGTCATTATTTGTAAGATTTTGTATTTATTTAGCATTTTCCATTGGCTGTTACCACGCCTTGCGTGGCTCAAGCTATTAGCTCTGTTTTCCCACAGCAGAAGAATTTTTTTTCAAAAGTACATTTAGAAATTTCCCCATGGGAATATCTTCTTACTTTATAAAAAATGAGCTTGCAGCTAGTGCCGCGCCAAGGCGCGGTTATGGCTTAAAAAAGATGCAAAATAGTCACAAGATGATTAGATATTGTCCAACGCTGCCTCCCGAAGCTCATAGCTCGCAGCCAAATGTTTTTACCAAGCCAATAAACGAGTGCTTTGTACAAAAGTTGTAATGCAAAAACTGCCCGGCACACCAAACCGCGCCGCGCCTTCGTTATTCCGGGCGTTCACAAAAAAGGAAACAGATGACGACTTTGAAAAAAATTGCGATGATGGCGCCGGCACTGATCTTATTTTGCCTGGCAACGCCTGCTCTGGCTCAAAAAACCGGCTCTACTACCAGCGACGAAAAGCCTAAAGGCGTTTTTTCGGTGTTCAAAAAATCGGACGATAATGCAGGCAGTTCCACTTCCAACAGCGACGTAAAAGCCCGCCATCAGGAAGCAAAAAAAGATGTGCTCGTAGCCAAACGCGAACGCAAAGCAGCCGAGGCCAAAGAGGAAGCAGCCCGCGCCCGCGCAGAAGCCATCAAGGCTGAAAAGCGCGCTTCTGCTGCTGAAAATAAATCTCAAAAAGCCGACGTACGGGCAGAGAAGACGAGGCAGAAGGTGGGCGGTAAGCGGTGAGCGGTCCTCGGTGGGCGGTTTTCAGGGGTGAGTGTGTGAGGGGTGAGTGTGTGACCACCCCGAAACCTCGAACCCGCCTACCCTGCCAGGGCCTGCCTCAAATCCTCGATCAGCCAATCCGGGTCTTCTAATCCGATGTAAAAGCGAATCAGATTCCAGGGACGCGAGGGCGTGCCCTTGCCGGGAATTTTGTAAAAACCGGCCATCGGCAGCATCAGCGATTCGTAGCCGCCCCAAGACACCGCCATGAGGAAACGGTTGAGCCGGTTGCAAAAAACTTCCACTTCTTCTATCCGCTCTGCTTTCAAATAGATGGAAAACAGCCCCCCGGCGCCGCGCATTTGCTTTTTGGCCAATTCGTGCTGCGGAAACGACGGCAGCCAGGGGTGCAGCACGCGCTCTACTTTAGGATGTTGTTCCAACCATTCGGCTATGCGCAAAGCACTGTCGTGACTGCGCTGCATTCTCAGTTCCAGCGTTCTCAATCCTCTGATAATCAGTGCAGCATCATGCGGAGACGGAATGGCGCCGAGGGTCATCAGTTCCGCTTCAAAAATCTTTCTGATGCGCTCTTTCGTGCTGCACACCACGCCGCACACCACGTCGCTATGGCCGTTGAGGTATTTGGTGCCGGAGTGTACCACCATGTCTATATCCATCGCTGCCGGATTTTGGAAAATGGGCGATGCGTGGCTGTTGTCTATGCAGGTGACGATGCCGTGAGCGCGGGCCAGCCGGGCGCAGGCTTCGAGGTCTTGCAGTTCGTAAGTGAGCGAGTTGGGGCTTTCCAAATACAGCAGGCGGGTGTTGGTTTGGATGGCAGCTTCTATTTCGGCCATGTCTGTGCCGTCCACGAAAGTATGGCTTACGCCGAAGCGGGGCAAAAAGCGCGTCATCAGAATGTGCGTCCAAGAGTACGGCGAGCGCACGCAAACGATGTGATCGCCGGCAGCTACCTGCGATAATACAGCGGCGGCTACGGCTGCGCTGCCACTGGAGAACACCAGCGCGTCTTCGCAACCTTCCAATGCAGCTACTTTGGCCCGGAGGATTTCTACGGTAGGGTTATTGCCCCGCGTATAAACGTGGTGATGCAGTTCATCGCTGAAAGCCTCGCGAAAAGCGGCGATGCTGGGCAATGCGAAATTGCTGCTCTGCACCACCGGCGGCGCTACGGCGTTGAAATATTGCTCGCGGTCTTCCCCCAAGTGGTTGAGGATGTGGCTGATGTCCATGAATTTTTCCTCTGAATTTTGTGCCTTTTTCATTCCAATCTTGTTTGAGACGGTAATTTAGCGCTTCACTTCCTCCAACCGCATGAAAACATCTCAAAAAATCTGGATACTCCTCGGCGCCTTCACCCTGCTGCTGCGCTGGATCGCCGGCGCCCGTCCCGACTGGACCGAGCGCTTCTACAGTCGCGGCCTGTTTATCGGTATTCGGAATGTCATTGATTACGGGCTGGCCTGGCTGCCCTTTCCGCTGGCGTATCTCGTCATTCCCGGCGTGCTGATATGGGTAGGCGTTTCCGTTTATCGCTGGTATCGCCGCCGCGAGGGAGTCTGGGGCAAAATCAAATCTGCCGGAGCAGGTATTTTATCCTTTTTGGGGGGCGTGGTGTTTTTCTTTTTCTTTTTGTGGGGGTTCAATTATAGCCGCATACCATTGGAGCAACAGCTTGATTTACAACCCCAACCGCTCACTACCGAAGAATTGCGGGAAGAATTTGACCTCGCTACCACAGCCCTCATGGCCGCCAGAGCACTCATACCCGAAGCCTCCGACGCGGCATTGGATTACCGGCCCGAAGCCCGCCCGCTCGAACAGCAACTGCGCGGAGAAGTGGCCGCTTGGCTGCAATCGCACGGCTACTACGCCGGTGGTCGCGTGCGGGGCCGCCAACTCTATCCCAAAGGTGCGCTGCTCCGCTTCGGCACTGCGGGCATTTATTTCCCTTTTTCCGGCGAAGGCCATGCAGATGCGGGACTGCACCCACTACAAATGCCGTCTGTGCTGGCGCACGAACTGGCGCACGGATTCGGTTTCGGAGATGAGGGCGTGTGCAATTACATCGCTTATGCGGCCTGCGTTCATTCCGATGATCCGGTCATTGCTTATGCTTCCATCCTGAGTTTCTGGCGCACCCTCGCGGCCCAATACCGCGCCCGCCGCCCCGACGACTATCGCCAATTGAGAGAAGCCCTGCCCGCCGGTATCCGCGCCGACATAGATGCCATCAACCAAACCATGCTGGCTTATCCCGACATTTTTCCCCGTTTCCGGGATGCCGCCTACAACACCTACCTCAAGGCGCAGGGCGTGCGGGAGGGCATGCTCAGTTATGATAAAGTGGTGATGCTGGTACGGGCCGAAAGGCTGGCTGCTGCGGGACGTTAGTAGCAGTCGCGGGGTACAGGCCGATAGGTGTTAGCTGCTGGCTGTTAGCCTGATTTTCAGTAAAATAGGGTTTTATACCTGATATTTAAATGTAGAGATTCCACAATAGAAGTAAGGTAAAACGCAACTCGAAGCTCACGGCTCGAAGCTATAAATATCCTCACTTCCCATCTCCGTTTTCCATTTTGGCGATGTATTCTTTCCAGCCGGACTGTTCGCCCGCCATGATTTCTTCCGACTTCAGAACGAAGAGTTTAAACGGATCGGCCGCTTCGGTATAATCCCCGGAAAGGGTTTGAAAAAGGAGTTTTTCGCGCTTGAGCGCCTCAGAAGTGCCGCGATATTCGAGCCACAATTCCCTGTTTTTGTACAAAGATTGTATGCCCTCGACAGCGGCAATGGCGACGCCCAAGGTCCCTATGACGTATTTCATCCAGAAGATTTCCTCCAACAGTCCCGTGAGAAACGGGATGAGTACCGCGCAAAGTAACGTAATGACTTTGAACAGTTTATAGCGTTTTTGAGCGGCGCTGCTTTTGTTGGAGTACCACTTGATCTGGCCTTCAACGCGATCTTTGATGTAGGTTTCCTGATCGAGCATGATGATGAGATTTTACCCAAAGGTAAGGATTCTCGTCAAAGCCAGAAAACTTCTCCTGTTTCTAAATCATAATTGGCGCCCACGATGATGATTTCGCCGTTCTTTTCCATGTTTCTGAGCACAGAGCTTTGATTGCGGATATCCACAATGGCCTGTTCCACATTCCGGATGGTCAGTCGCTCCAGCAGGTCGTGGTTGGCTGAACTGCGCTCTTCGCCCGGCTTCATCACCGAATGGATGCAGGTATCGAAACGATGCACCAAATGAGAGAGGTTGTCCATACCCAGATCGTCCACTTTCACGGCGTCAAGGCCACCTTTGAGCGCGCCGCATTTGGTATGCCCCAAAACGAGGACCAGCTTGGAACCGGCCACTTTGCAGGCAAATTCCATAGAACCCAATATGTCCTGATTGACAAAATTGCCGGCAATGCGAATACTGAACACATCCCCCAAGCCCTGGTCAAAGATCAACTCGGCAGAGGTGCGGCTGTCAATACAACTCAGGATGCAGGCGAAAGGCCACTGACCTGAGCGTGTATCATTCACCTGTTCTAAGAGATTGCGATTGAATTTTAGGTTGTTCACAAAGCGCTGGTTGCCTTCTTTGAGAAATTGCAATGCCTTTTGCGGCGTTACGGAAGACTGTGTTTCGGCTGAATGTGCTCTCATGTTATGGTTGTTGTTTACAGTTTAAAAGTTTCGGGTTCAAGGTTTCGGGTTGCATCCGCCGTACCACGCCTGTGGCGTGGGAAGGCGGGTTCCGGGTTTAAGATTCCGGGTTGCCGATGAACTGCGCAGGCAGCTTACCCCGAAGGGAGATAAACTGCCGAAGGCAGCTTACCATTGCTCCTCGCCCCTGTACGGATTGATTTTGGGCCGCAGATGGAAAAAATCCACATAGCTGGGCGGATTCACTACCACACCGCGCTCGGAGATCAGTTCCACATCAATATTTTTGTTTTTGGCCTTGATGGCAAAATCATCTAAGATTTCCATCACATCGTAGTCCAAATAGCGCGTGGCGCGCACGTCCAAACACAGGTGGGTGTTTTCGGGAATGCTGTTCAACTCTTTGAGAATGGTGCCTTTGTTGATGAAGGTTACTTCTTCCGCCAGGGTCATTTTCATTTTCTGCTTGCCGTTGCTTTCGTCCACTTTGTGCAGGAAGTGTGAATTCTGAAAGCTCTTCAACAGGATGATAAAAATGCCGATGGCCATGCCCAATCCTACGCCCGACAGCAGATCAATCAACACAACGCCTGCCACCGTGACGATAAAGGGGATAAACTGCTTCCAACCTAATTTCCACATCTTCGCAAACAGTGCCGGTTTGGCCAATTTGTAACCTACCACCAACAACACCGCTGCCAATACAGACAATGGAATCATATTGAGTACGGAGGGAATAAGCACCACAGATAATAACAGGAACACAGCATGTAAAATGGCCGATATCTTTGTTTTTGCACCCGACTGTATATTGGCCGAACTGCGCACAATCACCTGCGTGATGGGCAAACCGCCGATCAGCCCGGAAAGGATATTGCCCGTATCCTGTGCCAGAAGCTCCCGATTGGTGGGCGTAACCCCTTTGTCGGGGTCCAATTTGTCGGTCGCCTCTACGCTCAACAGCGTTTCAATACTGGCCACCAAAGCCAGCGTTAATGCGATGACCCACACATCGTACCGCATCACTGCGCTGAAGTCGGGAAAAGTAAACTGCCCCAAAAACGACGAGAAATTATCCGGCACAGGTACACTTACCAAGTGAGTAGCCGAGATGGACAAAGTACTGTGAGACCTCGTAAATATATAAAACACAATACCTAATGCGACCACTACCAAGGGGCCCTGCACCACTTGAAATATTTTGCCTTTTTTAGACAACACCTGATCCCATAGTATGAGAATGGCTAAACTGACCGCCCCGATGAGTGCGGAGCCGGGAATAATTTTGTCGGCAATATTCAACAACTCGGAAAAAGAATTTTCACCATCCACCTGATGAAACGCGAAGTCTCCCTCAGGGTCGGCATCATACCCGAAAAAATGAGGTATTTGTTTCAAAATGATGATGATGCCGATGCCCGTCAGCATCCCCTTAATAACAGAAGACGGAAAATAATAGCCAATGATGCCGGCCTTGGCAAAACCGAGAATCAACTGCATGATGCCTGCCAAAACCACGGCTGTCAAAAACAACTCGTAACTCCCCAACTGGGCAATCGCCGCCAACACAATGGCCGCCAAACCTGCCGCCGGACCGCTCACCCCCAATTTGGAGCCGCTCAATCCGCCTACAACGATGCCTCCTATAATACCTGCAATAAGACCTGAAAACAAAGGCGCGCCACTGGCCAAAGCTATACCGAGGCACAAAGGCAG
>ERZ761602.1648-NODE-1648-length-39372-cov-47.306229_pt1 | contig 39372 bp, 24 predicted proteins | sample MGYA00512165_ERZ761602 | MGnify/ENA primary metagenome ERZ761602 (study PRJEB28899, sample SAMN02445085) | bioreactor sludge metagenome | biome: EBPR sludge; isolation source: Thorneside wastewater treatment plant | place: Australia: Brisbane, Thorneside...
TCTGCCTGTCTCGTGGGCTCGGAGATGTGTATAAGAGACAGGTTTTATTGTTATTGAGTACGGTGAATAGTTGCAATAAAAATGAAACAAACTTGGGCCAACAAAAGAATGGAATGGTCGAAACTGTTATTTCTTCAAGAAGTCTTACGCTTACTCAAGAAGAAATCCTATTAATTGCTGACAGTATTCAAAACGATCAGAACTATTTAAGATTTGTTGACCTAATGACTGACAGTAGCATTGTATTCAGGTCTTTGGAGAATAATTATAATTCAATTTATGATTGGGAGAATCTGAAGGCATATTTAAGTAATAAACAGTTTTCAGATTCGATTACGTTGGTTGAGTTACAAAATTTCATTCCACAAAATTTTGCAAATATATTATTCGATCAGGTAATAGAAATACAGCAGCTTATTGCTGATTTGTATTACTCATATGTTGAAGGTTTGTCAAATGATGATATCTATGCCATTTTTACAGTTATTGAAAATACAATCGATGATCCTGATATTGGTTCAATTCCCTGTTCTCAAGCTTGTAAAGCGGTGTATAATCTTTGTATGAAGCAAGCTAAAAGGGACGTTGGCGTTACATGGGGTAAAGCCACAATGGAAGGTGTAGGATTAGCCTTTTTATTTGGACCTGAGACTATTTTAGTAGGTTTTGTATGGGGTGGCATAGATGGAGGTATTGATTATTCTGTAGCAAGCGATAAATGTCAAGAAGACTATGATTTGTGCTGCAAACTTTGTCCACAAGGCAAGTGTTAAATTTAGAATTTATCAAAACTTAAAATTATTGTTATGAAATATTTACCATTTAAGTTTTATCCAAAATCAATAAAAATCCAACTCGTCATTGCATTTTTTGGACTTGTTTTTAATCAGATTTACATGCTTTTTTTTCATTTCAGCGATTTGAATTTGATTATATTAGGAATTTTGTCAGCTTATTCATTATATCTTGCTTTTATTATGAGAAGATATATAAAATCCAATAAGGAAAAATTAATTGATTTTGAAATTTACTAAACTGAAAAATTATTAATTGAAGATTTCCAAAATTAAGTTTTGCTTGGTTTTGTTCTTATTAATAATTCAATTTCTTGCGAAACGCTACTAAGTTTGATTTTTATAAAAGCAATGTCAAATTTGATGTTGTTAACATGGATGTTGTTTAAAAGATTAAGTTTTACTCAACCCGGCAGGGAATCATCCCCTAGCCGGGTTTTTTATTACTTTTTTGCATTTATTGGAGCGACTGTTGCGGCTCACTAACAAATCAAAATTTATTTCAGCTTATTCGCTGAAGATAATATATGTTTCTGTGCGTTTTTACAGAAAAAAGTTAATGTAGAAAAAAGCAATCATCTAAAATTACCCGACTAAGTTGGAATTCCGGTTTTTTCAGATTTACATTTTTGCTACATTTGCAGCCAAGATAAAAAATTATGGCATCAGGATTTTTTGCAATTTTGGATGATATCGCTGCATTGATGGACGATGTGGCCACAATGGGAAAACTGGCAACCAAAAAAACAGCCGGCATTCTGGGAGATGATCTGGCAGTCAATGCCGAAAAAGCCACCGGTTTTGTCGCTTCAAGGGAAATTCCAGTGCTTTGGGCGATCACTAAAGGCTCACTGATCAATAAAGTCATCATTATTCCCATAGCCTTACTGTTGAATTTCTTTTTCCCTTTTGCCATCAAAGTCATACTTGTTCTGGGCGGACTTTATCTGGCTTATGAAGGTGCAGAAAAGATCGTGGAATTTTTATTTCATCGACACCCAAAGGTAAAACAAAATGATGAATCAGGAGGCACGGATGCTGCAGTGATGGAAAAAGCAAAGGTTAAAGCTGCTGTTACCACTGATTTTATACTTTCCATCGAGATAGTAATCATCGCTCTCGGGACTGTGATGGATAAGGAATTGATGATACAGATCGTTGTGGTATCAGTGGTGGCATTGTTGGCAACAGTGGGTGTTTATGGCATTGTGGCGCTGATCGTGCGTATGGATGATTTCGGTTGGATGCTCAAAAGAAGATCCAACAATAAAGGGATCATTGCAAAACTGGGCCAGGGACTGATCAATCTTTTACCCTGGATCATCAAGGCCTTGGGAGTTATAGGAACCATTGCACTTTTGTTGGTTGCCGGAGGAATATTTGTACATAACAGCGAATTTTTGCATCATTCGCTGCCATTCGTGCCATCTTTTATCAAAGAGATCTCAATGGGTCTTGCTGCCGGATTGCTGGTGGTGGGAGCAGTACTGATCATAAAAAAAATTATGCGAAAACCTGTTGAATGAACCTTTGAATTTTATTAACTTTACCTTGTTTTCAAACAATTAAGGAAATTATTTGCATTACACTGGCATTTTTTTTGCCTGCCACATAATTCAGGTAAATCAACTGTAAATTGAAAATCCTTACCTGGTCTTTATTGATTCAAAAATTTGGTACATATATATTATTATTGCATTTATAATAAAATTTTGAGTATTTATTTAGTTGTTTGGTTTATGGGTCTTTTAATTCACTGGATTTGACAGAGCTTGAATGAAAAAGGATAAATGAGTTCAGCTAAAAAGTTATAAAGTTGGGTCTTCTCCGAAAAGTCCAATTTGTTGTTTTTGAGATGTTTATGATAATTTTGCATTTGTAGTTAAAGTGTTCAATATCAATTATTGTAGTTGTTTAGGTGGTTAGCTAATTAGTCTGTTAGCCTGTTAGTTCCTTTGAATTGAGGGTGTACTTTGAGCAAAAGACACGAAATTTGTCCGGGAATCAGAGGTTTTAACCCTTGGTATTAATTAATAGCTAATAGACTTAAGACTAAAAGACTATTGAGCTAAACAATTACCAATTATTTACACTTTTAATTTTACAAACTTTATAACTTTTTAAACTCGACTTGTTAATTATATATAATGGGCTAACCGACTAATAGTTGAAAGGCTACCAACCAAGCAATTACAATTATAATATATTGAATATGAACAAGAAGCAACTGAATGATTTGATCTACAAAGTAAATGGTGCCGCGATAGAAGTTCATAAAGCACTTGGACCCGGTTTGTTGGAAAGCGTGTATCATAAATGCATGGTACACGAGTTGATGCTCCGCAAAATAAAATTTGTTTCAGAAATGAATGTGCCGGTCGGATACAAAGGATTGGAGGTATTGACCGAACTGAAATGCGATCTGTTTGTTGAAAATACACTGGTCGTCGAACTGAAATCGGTTGATCAGGTTTTACCCATCCATGAAGCCCAATTGCAGACCTATCTGAAATTGTTAGAGGCACCCATGGGCTTGATGATCAACTTCAATGTAGTGAATATATTCAGGGAAGGCCAGAAAACCTATGTGAATGAATTGTTCCGCAATTTGTAAAGCATTGAAACTTTATCCGTTAAAGACAAACAAAGGCATTGAAGAAGCAAAAGAAAGTTTGATCATGCCCAATACCCGAAATAAAAAATGCTTGCTGGTTATTTGCCTTATATGACCTTGCCTGCCTTAATGGGTACAAAAAACCTATTCCTTTCCCTGAATGAGGATGCTTCCCCTTGAGGTATTTCCATCTGTTCTGATGACATAATGGTATGGTCCGGCACACAGATCACGTTCTTTAAAAGACCAATACATAAGGTTTTGTCCTGTATGGAAATACTCCCTATGGTTATGTATCAATTTGCCGGAAATATCAAAAACCTGCAATTCTACCAAACCCGCAGTTGATAACTCAAACCTGAAATTAATCTGATCTGAAGCAGGATTCGGAAAGGTCAAAACCGTAAAAACATCTAAACCAGTATGTTCTGTATTCAGACCAAAATCTGCCCGCACAAAAACCGGAAACTTTGAACTACCTGAATGAACATAAAGGCTGTCAAAATAATGTATTCCATCAGCTGGTACCGGCGGGAGGAATCTGAGCAATACAGATAAAGAATCACCTGTCTGAAGCTGAACAGGCAACAATTCACCACAAGTGAGTTCGAATGATATGGAAGGATCAGGTTCGTAGGTAAAACTGTCTATGGTTACCGGTAAAACGGATTGATTTATGATCGTCCATTCAATGCCTGAAAGCATTTGTTCTGCAGAATTGAACTCAATGGTGTCACGATCAAAATCAAGTATAACCTGCCATTCATCCATGATAAAACGGTGCGGTTCGGCTTCTCCGATAAAAGGATGAGTGGCCCTTCTGCCTGAGCTGTCGACCGCTTCAATATAATACAAAACTTCCTCACCGCCTGTAAATCCAGGAAGGCTGAATATCCATTTTCCATCCTCGTTTTGGGTCATCAATGCCCTTTCAAAAGCTGGTTCATTTATGCTGTAGTGTACAAAAACAGAATCCTGAATGATCCCTTTATCTGAAAAAGCCTTGATATCTGCCTCGAATAGGGTCTCAGGACTAAATGTTTGTCTCCCAAGTAATGGTTTATGATCAATGTACAGCATACCAAGGTCTGCAATTTCTCTCGTTCTGCAGTGCAGCGCATCCGTATTATACCATTGATTATACAATATCCCAAAAACCTGGTATCCCGGCATGGCCAGTTCGTATGCATCCAAAGCCTCGTCGTCCCATTGATTGCCAGTGATGGGAACGAATACTTTATCATTGAGGATCAAAGAGTTGGTATAAGGTGTATTTTGGTTTAGGCCAGGTGTAAAAACCCTGTACACTTCGAAAGGAATGCCATACGGGCTGATTTTTGAACCAAAATATTCGGCTACGTTTTCGAAATCCTGGTATCGATGATCGGTAGTTGGTACCTGTCCTATCAAAACCTTGCCAGGCGAGAGGAATTTACCCCAGCAGTCGATGTGTTTGATATAATCATCCAATGGGTCAGTTAATACATGGTATGTCTCGATGCCCAGATAATCCTTCATGATCCTGGCAACACTTTCTACGGTTTTTCCCGGATTTTCTTCCCAGATCAGGTCAGTGGATGCGCCATTGCCATGTCCGTCGCACATATAATTGCCACCGGTATGGATCAGGTCCATGTTAAAAATATTGATACCGAGATGGGTAGCCACAGTGATGGGAATTTCATCATCCGCTGGTCTGGGTCTATTGTATGGAAAATCGACAATACCAGGTTTGCCATCGCCGTCAAAAATAAACCAGGGTCCGTAATCCCTTGTCCAGTGACTATTGGTCGGGGCTTCCAGAAAGCTGCAATTGTCCAGATTGACCCCGTTTTGGGTAAATAAATTGATCGCTGAGTTTTTCTGGCTTGTGTTGGCAACCAGCGTAATGACTTCAGCATCTTTTGACATTTCTGCAACCAGATCAACCGGTATACCCAAAGGATAACGGATCAAAACGCCCTGCATGGCTTCATATTCTGCGACATTTTTAATAAAGCCGGAAGGCGGATCCGTAACAGTCAACTGGCGTTCATTGCCGAACGGCTGCCTCATTTCCTCCTCGGAAAGATAACGGAGTTTTTGCCACAATGGCCTTTCATCTTGTGCAAATACATTTGTGATCACACAACTGAAAAAGAAAAAGATCAGGATATACTGAATTCTGAGCATCTGCTTATTTTTTTCAGTAAACATAAGCAATTCGATCATTTCCTTTAAATTTTCTGCTTGAAAAGGGTAATTTGATTCTTCAAAACTGGCTATTTCATCAGAAATTTCGTCCAGCTCTTTGTGTTGAGCTTTATTTAATTTACCTCTTGCAGTCATCAGTTATAGCAACTTCTACATGCGTTGGTATTTCTTGTTGTATTCTGAGTTTTTCATATAGTCAATTTATAATGTGAATCAATGGTTGAAAATATCGATCGTAATCATTCAACCCACTTTGGGGTTGTAAATACAAAAACATCCTATACTCCGGGCTTCACCCGGGGCTATTAAGGTTTATGTCCTTCGGACAATTTTACCCGATAGGAATTGATTAAAAACAAGCCTTTTTCAGGCAAAGCGTAATGAGTGTAACTTGTGGATCAGAACTTAACTAAACAAAAACCCGGAAGTAGGTTCAACCCTTGATTCGCGTTTATAAATAATGATAAGCAGATATTGCAACCTGAGCTAAATTGTGATATAAATTTGTGCAAATTTATGGGAAAACGAAGAAAAAGCAAATGTTATGCCTGGCGGAGATATTTTTTTATCATTTCCTTTCCATCAGCCTGCTTACATGGTCACCTAAAGTATTCATCGCAAAAACCAAACAAAATATGGCAAATCCTGGAAAAACAACCAACCACCAGGCTTCATAGTTTTTCCTGGCTTCACTCAATAAACTACCGAAACTCACATGATCTGCAGGCAAGCCGATGCCTAAAAATGACAAGGCTGATTCGAGGAGGATGCTTGAAGAAAAACCAAAGGCTACTGCCACGATCACAGGAGTCATCACGGCCGGCAAAGCGTGCCGGACAATGATCCGTAAGTCACTCATACCGATGGCACGCGCTGCTTCAATGTAACGCTGTTCTTTGATTTTGAGCATTTCCGCACGGGCAAAACGGGCGATCGACGGCCACCTCAATAAACCTATGATGAGAATGACATTGTAGAGCGATGCTTTCGTGAACAGACTGACCAACACTAAAACCAGAAAACTGGCTGGCAAAGACTGGAATATTTCGATAAAGGAAGAAAACATCATATCCAAAGGTAGTTTGAATCGTTTCCTGAAAGGTTTTAATCTTTTTAAAACACCGTCAGCCAGCACGAGTCCCATCATAAATATCAATAGCGTAAATAGTACCTGACTGAAATTTCCGGAGAAATATTTCCGGTAATATACCAGAAATGTACCCAAAAAAATGGACAGTAAACCAATCATCGCACTTCTTCGAGTAATGCTTAGCTGATCATTGCCAAAATAAGCTCCTGTCAGGCCGATCAAAAGTCCGATCAAAAGGGCGATGACCATGGAGCCGGTTCCGGTCAGGATGGCAACGCGCGAAGCATGGATCATTCCGGCTGCCACGTCCCGCCCGATGCGGTCTGTACCTAAATAATGCCTTTGCTGACCAGGCTGAAGATGTTGATCAGTCAGTGGAGAAATAAAAGCAGCGTTTTGAGGGTCAATGCCTGAATAATGATATTTCAAAAACGGTTGTAAACTGAATTCAGGTTGCTCACATTTTTGTCCTGACACAACAGGAAAATGAAGGCCATCAACATCTTTGCACAGGATCGCTTTATCATTGGCCAGAAAAGGGGCGAATATGGCCAATATCGCGAAAAAAATCAAGATCATGATAGATACGTTGACGGATATTTTTGAAAGTCTGGTTTTCATGCAGATTGGTATTTTATTTTTGGATTGATCCGGGCATAAAGGATGTCTCCAAGCAGGTAAATGATAAACGTAAATACACCCAGGAGCATGACCATGGCAAAAACCACCGGCCAGTCCATCTGACGTATGGAATCGAACAGCAATCTGCCCATTCCGGGTATGTTAAAGATCACCTCGATCACCACTGAACCGGCCAATGCACCGGGAAAACCACCGATCAATGCCGTAGTGATGGGTAATAGCGTGTTGGGTAATAGGTGTCGAAACACCATCCTGCTTTCAGAAATACCTTTGGCCCTGGCTGTCACAATATAGTCCGCTTTAAGCTCGACGATTGCTGTATTTCTTACCAATCGGATAGCCGAAGCAGCGCCATGCATACCCAGGAGCAGAGCAGGAAGGATGAGATGCGGCAATCCTTCACCCAGTTTTTCGATCCAGATCATACTTTCATAAGCAGAACCAACCCCGATGTCTGGAAAAATATGCAGCCATTTGCCATAAATGTCAGTGGTGAGGAAAACGATGGCTAACGTGCCAAGCCAGAACAGTGGTACCGCATAGAGCACAAAACCGGAAGTGCTGATCAATTTGTCCTGCCATTTATTTTGGTGATATGCGGTATATAAACCGAGCGAAATGGCAAGAAACAGGCTCAGCAGGTAAGCGAAGATGACATAGCTCAAAGTCCATATAAAAGCCATGGAAATTTTTTTACTGACCGGCTGACCATCCGTCAATGAAATCCCAAAATCCAAACGGATGGCTTTGCTTAGCCATTGGTGGTATTGATTGTTGAGTCCATGCCAATGTAATGTAGGGAAAACGGAGGTGATCCTCTGAGTTTTTTTCTGGTCATGCAGGAAATTGATGAAGTAATTACTGAGTAGTTCGCGCGTTTTATGAGGAACATTCACAGCATTATTCTCAGTTGAATTTTTTAGGTCAATTGCCAGTTGTCTGGCTTTTTGTAAATCAGCCGTTGCGTGAATGGTTTTGATTTGGGTCAGAATGAATGCAAGTTCAGGATCATTGAAAAAGTCTGCAGCTCCGATCAATGCTTCATGATTTTCAAAAACAAGTTGGATCCATTCCCAATCCTGATCATGCCTCAACCAGGCTTTCATAACATTTTTTTTTGAAGCAGGAATGACTTTATAAAGTGTATCAGGAAAATAAGCAGGCTTGATGCTGATGTAGAATAATGCTTTGTTGAGTCCAAGTTCTTCGTACACTTCCGAGTACACTTTTTGCTGTTGATGATAACTGAGCCTGTCGGTTTGACTTCCTCTGACAGCCATGAACATTTGTACCTGATCTCCGGGTGCTATCTTGCTCAAAAAGAACACGATGACAGACAGTGCGACCAGCGACGGTATGATCAGTAAAGCCTTTTTGAGCACAAATGAAGTCATGATGGACATTTAGTCAGGCTAAAGTAATCATTTTTGGTGACGGGGCATGAGCTTATTGCCAAAATAATGGAGGCACATGAGGTTAGACAGGAAAAAATGCTGTTTTTAATTGTTGAATAACTGATGATTTGTAAGCGTATTCCAATTTCTGTAAAGGGATAAAACCAGAATATTTCACAACTCTTTGATCAATTTTTTGGGTAATCTCAAAAATGCCTGTATATTTGCATTCCTTTTAAAGGTCGGTTGGCCGAGTGGCTAGGCAGAGGTCTGCAAAACCTCGTACAGCGGTTCGAATCCGCTACCGACCTCAAGCTTTCAGAACCTTTCCGGTGCAACCGGGAAGGTTTTTTTGTGGCCTGAAGTGACCGGGAATTTATTTTCAGGCAGGCAGGGCACAAAAAAACTGGCGATAGTCAAAAGGTTCTGAAAGCTTGTACGCGTCCCCCACCACCGGATCGATGAAATCAATCCGCTACCGACCTCAAGCTTTCAGAACCTTTCCGGTGCAAATCGGGAAGGTTTTTTTGTGCCCTGAAATGACCGGGAATTTATTTTCAGGCAGGCAGGGCACAAAAAAAACTGGCGATAGCCAAAAGGTTCTGAAAGTTTGTACGCGTCCCCCACCACCGGATCGATGAAATCAATCCGCTACCGACCTCAAGCTTTCAGAACCTTTCCGATGCAAATCGGGAAGGTTTTTTTGTGCCCTGAAGTGACCGGGAATTTATTTTCAGGCAGGCAGGGCAAAAAAAAAACTGGCGATAGCCAAAAGGTTCAGAGGTTTGTTTAAAAAAATTGATCTGACGTTTGTTTTAGTTATGCAGGTTTTGTCATAACAAGTTGTTCCTTTGTTCCTCATTTATGGATTTTAAAGCTTGACTTAAATAATAATCAACTCAAAGAAGATGTTTTAATAAATGTTCGTTTGAAAAAAAAATTTTAGAAATATGAAAAAAATTCAAATTCTCCTGGTCGTTTTATCCGGTATTTTTTTGTTCAGCTGTACTGACAAAAAGCCTGATAAGCAGGTCACTGACCCGGGGAAAGCATTACAAACTGACCATCAGCATTCAGACAGTACAGCTGTCCTTGAATTGAACAATGGTCAGAAATGGGTGGTCAGCCGCGAAATGAGGCCCCATCTGCTGAATGGTGTTGCATTGGTCAGGGATTATCTCCAGAACAAGCAAACGGATTACAAGGCTCTCGCCGGACAACTCAGGGAACAGAACAGTCAACTTCTGAACAGTTGCAACATGAGAGGTAAAGGCCATGAAGAATTGCACAAATGGCTGATACCTCACATGGAATTGGTCGATCAACTGGAAAAGGCAACGGATCAGGATGAGGCTCTGAGTTATGTGCAGCAACTGGAACAATCCTATTTGGAATACAAGGAATTCTTTGAGTAAATGGATATGATCTCTATTCTTTGGTTTGATCAATAGTTTATGTAACTTTTTTTTATCCTACAGCCAATATATCCATTCATGGGTTATGTCATTATTGAGGCATTACAGTAAATTTACCAGCGGTATCTATAAGGGTAGTATAAAATATATCGTTTAAACTAAAAATACTCCCATTTGGAAAGCTTATTGAAGATTCTTTCCATCAGCCGGAATTGTACCATTCGTGAACATGGGTTTCAGTACTGGTAGAGGCGTAAAAGATCTCTCCCTGCGGTCGGGATTACGATTACGGAAAGGGTGAAAAGATTCCTCCCTGCGATCGGGAAGACGAATTGGAGGAAAAGATAAAAAGATCCCTCCCGTTGGTCGGGATGACGCGTTACGATGGTGGTAAAGGGGATGATGTCATTCCTGATGCTCCTTTTAGTCGATCAGGACAAGTCCGACTGAAAGGAGGAATCTTTTCTCGGTTGTACTCTTGGTGAAAGTAGGGAGGAACCCTGCCCCGGATGTATAATGGTAAAAGTAAGGAGGAATCCTACCCCGGATGTATAATGGGTTAAAGATAAAAGGATACCTTTCACCGTAACGGGCATCTCCGACCGATTCAAAAACTATATTGTTCCAAAATATCCCTTTTTGTCCTCCATAAAAATTTCAGGATGATCATGTGTATTTCATGAAATATCCCTATATTTGAGCAATCTATATTTCTTTTTTTTAAACCCCGTATAAGCCGATCGTCAATAATGCTCAGGATGCCTGTTTTCAAATGTCGAAAAAGGTGTTTTGGGGGAGTTGAAAGTTCATAAAGTTCATAAAGTTTGTAAAGTTCATAAAGTTTGTAAAGTTCATAAAGTTTGTAAAGTTCATAAAGTTATCTTTCAACTTTAAAAACTTTCTACTTTCTACTTTCTACTTTCTACTTTCTACTTTCTACTCAAAAGCCGTCCACCCGGATCCAAAAAAATAAGTAAGACTTCCAGGTGGAACAGCGATCAAAAAAGTGCAAAATCTTTTTTACTCAAAAAATACGTTGGTATGAAAACGAAATTCTTACTATTTTTAATGTTATTCGGGCTAAGCAGCCTGAAAGCGCAAACGTTTTATAAGATTTATTTCTCCGGCGAACCTGACTCCATCCTGGTCGAAAACCTGACCAAAGGCACGAGTCTCACTTTGCAGGGAACCGATACGCTTTCGCTCAAACTGAGCGGTGTGGGCGTGCAGGAAACCAGCACGACAAAACGAAACCTGATCTTTTATCCCAACCCTATGGATCACAGTTGCCGGTTTGATTTCGAAAATACCACACATAGTAAGGTGGAAATCCGGCTTTTCAACGCCAACGGGAAAAAAGTCCATGATTTCAACGCCAGGCTTTCTGCCGGAATGCATCAATTTGAACTGTCCGGTGTGCCGGCAGGGGTGTATCACCTTCAGATCAAGACGGAAAGCTACCGATTGGCTGGAAGCTTCGTTTCCACCTATGAATCTGCCCCGGACATCAGGCTGATCCATAAAAAGGAAACGCCGTTCAGAATGACCGATGGAAATGGGGACAGCAATCAAAAACTTTCACAGGATGATGTCTCACTTAGTTTCAGAAGTATAGTGGTGATGGATTTTTCAACGGGAGACCAACTCAAATTCACGGGTTACAAGACCAATTCGGATGATGATATAGCGTTTGCTTCTCCGACGGGTGATCAGACCATTGGTTTTACCTTCTGTGTGAGACCGGGGCAACCATCTGCAATTTCCGGTAATTCAAACCCTTGTCAGGGTACATCAGAAAGCTATTCCGTCGAGGAAATACCTGATGTGAACTTTACATGGACTGTTCCGGATGGATGGACGATCACAACCGGACAAAATACGAACAACATTAAGGTGACTGTTGGGACATCTGCCGGTAACATCGCTGTTACACCTTCCAACAATTGTGGTAACGGCATTGCTCAATTGTTTTCAGTCGCAACCCGGGTAGTTCCTGCCCAACCCACAGCTATCAGTGGGATGGTGAATCCTTGCCGAGGTGCAACAGAATTGAGCTATACCGTTACCAATGAAATTGACGTAACTTATTTCTGGACTGTTCCAAACGACTGGACGATCAATTCGGGTCAAAACACAAATAGCATCATTGTGACAGCCGGATCCGATTCCGGTAAAATAATTGTAGCTCCTTCCAACATTTGTGGAACTGGTTTGGAACAAATACTGAATGTAACCACACAGACAGTACCAGAACAACCCATTGCCGGCGCAAATTTAGCCTCACAAACTCAGATTGTATGGAACTGGAATCCGGTAGCTGGGGCAAAAGGATACAAATACAACACAATCAATAGCTACGAGACAGCAAGCGACATAGCTGACTCTACAAGTTATGCTCAAACAAATCTCACATGCAATACTGCATATTCCCTTTATATCTGGTCGTATGATGATTGCAGCCATTCATCTCCTTTACTACTGATGGAAACGACAGCTATCTGTCCATTCGGCTGTGGTTCGCCGGTGACTTTCACCTACAACGGGAATACGGTTACTTATGGAACTGTACTATCTACAAATAACAGATGTTGGCTCGACCGAAACCTTGGTGCAACTCAGGTAGCCAACAGCAGCACTGATGCAGCTTCGTATGGAGATCTTTTCCAAAAGGGGAGACTGGATGACGGGCACCAGCTACGGAATTCTGAGACAACCAATTTCCTGAGTAACAGCGATGTTCCCGGACACAGCAAATTTATTTTGGTAAATGTCGGACCTTTTGATTGGCGATCACCTCAAAACATGGATCTCTGGCAGGGTGTGAATGCCATAAACAATCCATGCCCTTCTGGATTTAGTGTTCCAACCGTTGAAGAATGGCAATCTGAGCTAATGGGTTGGAGTGTGAACAATGCAGATGGGGCATTTGACTCACCGCTGAAACTGCCTTTAGGAGGTATACGGGGTGGTTCCAACGGTATTATTTACAATACAGGATCTGAAGGTCATTACTGGACAAGTTCACCTTATTATTATCAGGGGTTTTATGATTCCGGTAATTTCTGGGAAACTAGTTATAATTCGGCTGGTTTGTCAGTACGTTGCATCAAGGATTGCCCTGTACCTGACCAACCTTCCACCATTATAGGCGAAATAAGCCCTTGCCAGGGCACCACCGGATTGATATACGCTGTAGCCAACGATTCTAATACAACATACCTATGGACAGTTCCAGTAGGATGGACAATAATACAAGGACAAAATACCAATAGTATTACGGTAATTGCAGGAACAGCATCAGGGATTATCAGCGTGACGCCCTCAAATGATTGCGGGATTGGCACACCGCAAACTTTGGATATATATGTGAAAACATTGCCAGCGCAACCTTCTGTGATCATCGGCAACCAGGATCCATGTCAGGGTGAAACTCAACTCAGCTATTCAGTTATAAGTATCCCGGGTGTAAGCTATTTCTGGGCAGTTCCGGAAGATTGGACGATCATTTCGGGACAGGGTACAAATATCATCTCGGTGGATGTCGGAACTAACGGCGGCATCATCAGTGTCACACCCGAGAATGAATGTGGAACTGGTACTGCAAGGACTTTAACTGTGAGCACCCATGTTTTACCTGGTCAACCATCAGAAATCATCGGGAATGAATGGCCCTGTGATGGAACGATAGGCTTGACTTATTCTGTTATAAATGAATTTGATGTCACTTACTTTTGGACAGTACCAACCGGTTGGACGATTACTTCCGGGCAAAACACGAACAGCATCACCGTAACGGTTGGAAATACTTCAGGAAATATTACAGTCACTCCGATGAATCAGTGTGGAAATGGTGCTGAAAGCTTTCTGGCTGTAAATACCCAACCAGGCATAGCTGAACCGACACCTGGTACTCATGTGGCATCACAAACCATCATCGTCTGGAACTGGAATAATGTCGCAGGAGCTTATGGTTATAAATATAATACTGAAAATACTTATGCCACAGCTACCGACAATGGTACTTCAACCACTTACACGCAAACCGGGCTGACATGCAACACCTCATATACACTGTATGTTTGGACATATAACGAATGCGGTAACTCACCTTCTCTGCAACTTTCTCAGACGACTGCATCGTGTACATTCGCATGTGGTTCACCGGTATCTTTTACCTACAATGGAAGTACGGTTACCTATGGTACTGTCACTTCAGCCAACAACAGATGCTGGCTCGACCGCAATCTGGGCGCCACTCAGGTGGCAAACAGCAGCTCTGATGCCGCATCTTACGGGCACTTTTTCCAGTGGGGCAGACTGGATGACGGGCATCAGGTGCCTACATCGGCTATTATAACCACTTTGAGCAACACTGATGTGCCGGGACACAATAATTTTATCATGGCTTTAAACGATCCGTGGGATTGGCGGTCTCCCCAAAATGACAATTTGTGGCAGGGTGAAGGTGGTTCCAACAATCCATGTCCTGAAGGGTACCGGCTGCCAACACAGACTGAATGGGACACAGAACGGGCGAGTTGGAGCACTAACAATGCAGCAGGTGCTTTTGCTTCGCCCCTTAAGCTGCCCATGGCGGGCTACCGCTACTACTTCGATGGCGCGGTCTACTTCGAGGGTTCGTACGGCAGCTACTGGTCGAGTACGGTCAGTGGTGTCGGCGCGTGGAGCCTGGACTTCTACAGCAATGATGCCTACATGGGCAACTACTACCGGGCGAACGGAATGTCTGTCCGCTGCCTTAAGGATTGACACTTTGATATATTTGACAATTTTGAAACTTAAACTCCCTGTCTCGCAGGGCAGGGAGTTTTGAAATACCACCTTTGGCGGTCGAATTTTTTTCTTCTTCGGAATGCCGGGGAGGGAGGTGTTGGGGCGGCACTGCAGCCTCCCAGTCTCCATGACGTTGCAGTCATGACATGCTGCCTAAAAGAGGTGCAGCAACCCACAGTGTGAGGGTTTGGTGAGTGAGTATGTACGGAGGTGTGGGTTGGAGTTCCCCCTATAGGGGGTTAGGGGGCAGCAGGAGAAAATCAGTAAAATACGATCAAAAAGAGTAAAAAGTAGATTTTGGGAGGCATTGCTGCCCCCTGCCCCTAAAGGGGAGAAGCAGCCCGCAGTGTGTGGGTTTGGGGGTTTGAGTGTGTGCGGAAGAGTGGTGTGTGCGGAATGGTGGGTTGGAGTTCCCCCTATAGGGGTTAGGGGGCAGCAGGGGAAAATAAAACGTAGAAAAAATTAACATTAAACACAAATGGAAGTCGATAAAGATAATATGTTTTTAGGCGCTAATGCATTGATTTTTCGAAGGGCAGAAGAGCTCAGAAACAGGATGACACAGGCAGAGAAGGAACTATGGGAAGTGCTAAAAAATAAAAAACTTGGAGGGAATAAATTCAGGAGGCAGCATCCGATTTTAAAATTCATCCTTGATTTTTATTGTCATGAAGCAAAATTAGGAATTGAATTGGATGGAAATATACATGAAATACCCGGTCAGGAAATATATGATAAGGAAAGAACAGAGGTATTGAATGAATTCGGGATCACTATAATAAGGTTCCAAAATGATGATATTTTAAATGATATTGAAAGAGTGAAACTGGATATTTTGAAGGAGTTGGAAAAATAGGGTTCGGGCGGCACTGCTGCCTCCCAGCCTCCTAAAAGAGGTGCAGCAACCCGCAGTGTGAGGGTTTGAGGAGTAAGTGTATCGGGTGTGGTGGGTTGCGTTTCCCCCTATAGGGGGTTAGGGGGCAGCAGGGGAAATCAGAGACACAATAAAAACGAGAAAAAAGAAGGTTGGAGCGGCACTGCAGCCCCCGGCCCCTAAAGGGGAGAAGCCACCCGCGGTGTGTGGGTTTGGCGAGTGAGTATGTACGGAGGTGTGGGTTGGGGTTCCCCCTATAGGGGGTTAGGGGGCAGCGAGGGAATGTGAGTGAAGTTTTTTGCCCAACTGCCTCCCAGCCTCCATGACGTTGCAGTCATGACATGCTGCCTAAAAGAGGTGCAGCAACCCACAGTGTGAGGGTTTGGTGAGTGAGTGTTTCTGGCGTGGTTGGTTGGAGTTCCCCAGTAGCCTGTCCAGACCTTTAGCGTCAGGTGGGGTTAGGGGCAGAAAGGGGAAATCAGAATATTAAAAAATAACAAAAAACACAAACGGAAGTCAATAAAGACAAGATGCTTAGAAAAAACTTATCCTTACTTTCTCACTTTTTAGCTTGTTTAATTTTAGAATAAAGCATTTGAATAAGTTGTGATCAGATCATTTTACCATCAGAACATCATTGCTCCTGATACTGCGGGAAAACATCCATAAACTCCCATTTGTCTTCCTGGCGGTTGTAACTGAAGCGGTAAATGTTTTTATCCGGATCACTCGCAGCAGCCAGGGTGTAAGTGAATTTATTGGCTTTGATCATCATGGTGTCTGCGTTGAAAACAATGCGGTGAGCCTTGTCATCTGCACCACCTGGTTGGTCAAGTAGTGAAAATTCCATTTTCGGCGCGCCGGTGATCTTCCCTTTATCATCCAATGCGACCGAATAAACATGTGGTTTTCTTGCAAGTCCGTAGATCAGTCGTTTGCCTGTCATGGTATTGAATGTCGTCACGCCCAATGCATCCACGTTGTCCAGTTGGCTCAGTATCTTTTTATCCTGAATATCTACCTGGTAGATCCGGCCCAGTTCTTCTTTGATGCCGGAACCTGCTAAAGAGGTTACATAAACGAAATCATTGTCACAATCATAATGAAGTCCGACCGCACCGAATGGATTCCTGTTGGTGGATTCAGCTGCCTGTGGCAATCGCATGTGTTCGGCCATCACACCGGTTTTGGTATCCACTTTGAGTATCCTGTTTTGTTCACCCACCGGATTTAGGTCAATGCTGACATGCGGAACCGAAGTCACATAGATATTACCCGATTTATCCGTGGTGTATAAACCCAGATAACCGAAATCATCCCAGGTAGGATGCGAATATTCCTTACCATTGATCCTGTTTTCCAGTATTTTCATGCCATAATAACCCACCTGTCTCATGTCTATCAAAGCAGGAACAGGAATGCCCTGATCAACAATGAACTGTGAAATGCCGGCACAAGGCTGAACCGGGCCAACCATGGATTCAATATATCTGATATGATCTCTTTTTTCCTGCCTTTTTTTTCCTGATTGAACAAGATACCATGCCGCAGCTCCTATAAAGAGGCCAATAACTATAATGATCAAAAACGCTTTTTTCATAATGAAAATGAGTATATGATTGTTTCTTTTTTTTTTGCAAATATCGGATAACATTTTATAATAATGTATAATTAGCTGCGATTTTGCTTGTTAATTTAATTAAAACATAAATTTTATGACTGTATGAAGTTTGCAGTTTTTTTTTTTAATTGTATGGTGTTTTAATCTATTAAATATCCTTTTTCAATTTCAGATCCTATTATTCAATGTTTTGTTTAGATTTTTTCACCACATCGATACATAGGCAGATAGGTGAACATAGTAGTTTTTAAGTCTGCTCCGAAAAGTCTTTGCTGCCTAAAATCCTCCTAAAAGGGAACTTTTAATTTGTGGGTTTTCAATCGTTTCCATTTAATCTTGTGCTGATCAATACGTCAGTAGGTGGGGGCAAAAACCGATTGAAAAGCAACAAATTGGACTTTTCGGAGCAGACTCAACTTTCAAAATTAAATTTCGCACATCTTTTGCATGCAACCTGATCCTTGTACGGAATTCAGAGGATTTTGTTTGCATTTGCGAAACCGAAAAAACCGATTATATTGCCTGAAGACCGATCAATCTGAATGCCTTTCCGTCAAACAGACCTTTATCAGAAAGCTTTAGCTCAGGGATCACCAGCAATCCCATAAATGAAAGTGTCATAAATGGTGCGGATAAGCCTGACCCAAAGGATTTAGCCAATTGGTCCAGTTGTGCATATTGCTTTGCAACCCAATCGTATTCGCGGTCGCTCATCAGTCCTGCTACAGGCAATGGCAAAATCTCTTCTATCCCAGCATTATTACAGACAGCTGAGATGCCTCCTTTTTCAGATACCACCAGGTTGACTGCCTTGCACATATCTGCATCATTCGTTCCTACCACTATGATATTATGCGAATCATGCGCAACAGAGGAGGCAATCGCGCCTTTTTTCAGACCGAAATGTTTGATAAAACCGATGGCAGGCGGCAGATCATCATAACGGTTGATCACGGCAATTTTCAGAAGATCTTTTTCCGTATCTGCTTCAAGATAACCATTTTTGAGAAGCACATCACTGATACCCCAACCTGTAATCAACTGATGATCGATCACCTCGATGATATTGACTTTTGAATGTTCAGATTTTATGGCAAAGTCTGCCGGAGTTTTCCTTGAAACATTAAAATAGTTGATTTTTTCGGGCCGGACATATGGAATCAGGATTTTCCCTTCATCAAAAAGGGTCTCTCCCCCGATCACTGTTTTCCTGATTGTAAAATCCTCAAGATTTTCTACCATAATAAAGTCGGCGGAGTCTCCTTCCCGAAGCATGCCTGTTTCCAGCCCGTAATGAAGGATCGGATTGATGCATGCGATCCGGAGCACCTTAAAGATGTCAATTCCCAGGTTTACCGCTCTTTTAACGAGCTCATTGATATGTCCACTGACCAGTTCATCGGGATGCTTATCATCCGAACAGAACATGCACATCGCCCAAAATTCTTCTGCCAGAGGGATCAGTTCATCGAAATTCCTCACAGCCGAACCTTCACGGATCTGGATCTTCATGCCCGATGAGATTTTTTCCAGTGCTTCCGCGATGGTAAAACACTCGTGATCTGTTGTAATGCCGGAGCCAATGTACTTTTTCAGATCGTCACCTCTCAATCCGGGAGCATGACCATCTATTTTTTTGCCCATTTGGAGTGCAATTTCCATTTTCTTCACCACCTCAGGATCGTTGAAGATCACACCGGGAAAATTCATCATTTCACCCAGATATTTAATTTCAGGATCTTCCATCAAAAGCGCCAGATCATCCGGGCCTAGTGTTGCACCGCTGGATTCAAAACCAGTGGCCGGCACACAGGACGGGGCAGAAAAATAAAATTTAAAGGGTGTTGTCCTGCCATTCCGCTGCATATAGCGCACACCTTCGATTCCTGAAACGTTCGCGATCTCATGGGCATCCGAAACCGTCGCTACCGTACCGTGGCTAACCGCTACACGGGCGAATTCAGAAGGTGTAAGCATAGAACTTTCTATATGTACATGTGCATCAATAAATCCCGGAAGTATGAATTGATCATATTTGGCATCATCCTTTGAAATTCGGGTGATTTTGTTATTTTCCACCCTGATGGTTCCGGGAAAAATTTCACCGTTGATCACATCGACGATATTGCCAGAAAAATAAGAGGTCATTCTTTTGATATTTAGTTGAAAGTAAATTATTTAATATGCTTCAGCAGCCATTGCAGCAATTTGATTCAAATTTGCAATTGATTTATGTTTAAGGTAAAAATAGGTCAATTTTTATAGAAGCACAAGCTTTATCAGATAGATTATATTTAAGTGATGTATGTATCAATCAGAAAAAACGTATTTATTTAGCTCAATAGTCTAATAGCTAATGAATCATGCCAGGCGTTAAATCTCTGATTCCGGGACAAATTTGGTGTCATTTGCTCAATGTACACGCTCAATTCCAGGAGCCTAACAGACTATCGGTCTAACAGCCTTACAGTCTTAAAGCTTAACAGACTAATAGCTAACCACCTTAATAACTACGAAAAAACAATTACTTTTTGAATGATTTGAAGCCAAAAATCAGTGAATTTCCGTTAAGAAAATGCATTTAACAGGGGAAAAAAGGGTTTTGATTGGATTAAAAAATCAGGATATTATTTCTAGTTTCTCATTTGAATGAGTTAATTCAAAATTTTATTCTGTAATGTGTATTTTTTATTAAGAAAAATAGCTTTTTGGGCCTTCTTGCTTAGATAGTGTATAAATTACGGTATCACAATGTACTTTGAGGCATGTATCAGCCTGATAATTTTAAAACATCGCTTTGATTTTTATATTTTTGTGGCTTGATTTTTTTTGAGCTATTATGGCAGGAATAATTTTGATAGTAATTAAATGTATATAAAATGGAAAAAGAAGGGAAAAAACTGATTCTGGATGCCAACGAGGCAGTAGGAATTATATCAATCAAGACAAATGAAGTCTGCGCGATTTACCCCATCACACCATCTTCCCCCATGGGGGAGACGGCTGATGCGCTGGCTGCGAAAGGTATGACCAATGTATGGGGAGACATACCCAGGGTCGTGGAGATGCAAAGTGAAGCGGGTGCTGCCGGGGCGATGCACGGTTCATTGCAGGGTGGTGCTATTTCAACTACTTTTACTGCTTCTCAGGGTTTATTACTGATGATCCCCAATATGTATAAAATTGCGGGCGAATTGTTACCGGCTGTCATTCACGTGGCTTCCAGGACTGTTGCTACCCATGCATTGTCCATTTTCGGAGACCATTCTGATACCATGGCCACGAGGCAAACCGGTTTTGCAATCCTGTTCGGAGGAAGTGTCCAGGAAGCGATGGACTTTGCCTTGTTGACACAGGCAGCAACATTCCATGCCAGAGTTCCGTTCCTCAACGTATTTGACGGTTTCAGGACTTCTCATGAAGTCTCTAAAGTGGATGCCATTCCTGATGAAGTTATCAGGGAAATGATGCCATACGATAAAATTCTTGAATTCAAAAAGCATGCTTTGAATACAGAAAGTCCGGTGATCCGTGGTACTGCACAGAATCCGGATGTATTCTTTCAGGCAAGGGAAGCTTGCAACCTCTATTACCAAAGAGTACCTGGTATAGTTAAAGAAACCTTTGAAAAATTCGAAAAACTGACAGGCAGGGCTTACAGATTGTTTGATTATATCGGAGCGCCGGATGCAGAAAGGATCGTCATTTTGATGGGTTCAGGCAGTGGTGCCGTCAGGGAAACGGTTGAATACCTCAATAAACAGGGAGAAAAAGTCGGCGCGGTGATCGTCAGATTATACCGTCCGTTCTCCATTGCTGACTTCATTGACAGTATTCCCAAGACTGTAAAAAAAGTAGCCGTTCTCGATAGAACAAAAGAGCCGGGCAGCATAGGCGAGCCTTTGTATATGGATGTCCTCAGCGCATTTGTAGAATCCGGAAGAACAATGCCTCAGATCATAGGCGGTCGTTATGGATTATCATCCAAAGAATTCAATCCTGGTATGGTAAATGCCATTTTTAATGAACTCACTAAAGAGCATCCTAAAAACCATTTTACAGTTGGCATCAACGATGATATCTCCAAAACAAGTCTGGAATATGAAAATGATTTTACACTGGATCAGCACACAAGAACCTGCATGTTCTATGGTTTGGGCGCAGACGGTACTGTGAGTGCAAATAAAAATGCCATCAAGATCATTGGTGAAACCACCGATAATTACGTACAGGGCTATTTTGTTTATGACTCCAAAAAAGCGGGAGGGATGACGGTATCTCACCTCAGATTTGGTAAGCAACCCATCAATTCCACTTATTTGATCACTCAGGCTGACTTTTTAGCTTGCCACCATTTTGCTTTTCTGTCAAAATACGATATCACTGCAAGGGCAAAACACGGAGCTACTTTCCTGCTCAACTCACCCATCGGGCCAAAAGAAGTATGGGCACATTTGCCAAAACACATCCAGGAAGATATCGTAAAGAAAGAATTGAAATTCTATGTAATTGATGCTACCAAAGTCGCTGAAGAAGCTAATTTGGGTAAAAGGGTCAACACCATTTTGCAAACCTGCTTCTTCGCTATTTCAGGGATCCTTCCTAAAGATGAAGCGATCGCAAAAATCAAGGCTGCCATCGTTAAATCTTATTCACATAAAGGTGAAAAACTGGTCCAAATGAACTTCAATGCTGTAGATCAGTCTCTTTCCAACCTTCATGAAGTAGATTATCCGAAACAAGTTTTCAGTGACATTGCCAAACTTCCGGTGATCGATCAAAGAGCGCCGGAATTCGTTAAAGGTGTTTTGGGCGAGATCATCGCAGGAAAAGGCGATTGGTTGCCAGTCAGCGCTTTCCCGGTTGACGGTACATTCCCGCTTGGAACTACCCAATTTGAAAAGAGAGGAATCGCTGATAAAGTGCCTGTTTGGGATGCTGAATTGTGTACACAGTGTAATAAATGTGTTGCGATTTGTCCTCACGCAGCCATCAGGGCAAAAGTTTACGATAAAACATTGTTGAGTGACGCACCTGCTACACTCAAACATACCGCAGCAAAAGGTCGTCCTTTTGATAAAGATACCGAAGTTTATACATTACAGGTTACCGTTGAGGATTGTACAGGATGTAAACTTTGCGTTGAAGTTTGTCCTGCCGTCAGCAAAACCAATCCTGATTACAAAGCCATCAATATGGCTGACAAGCTGCCAATTCAGGAAGTCGAGGAAACGAATTGGGATTATTTCATCAACATTCCTGACTACGACAGGAAAGAGCTTGCGGTGAGCACCATCAAGGGAGCACAGTTTTTACAACCATTGTTTGAATTTTCCGGCGCTTGTGCAGGTTGCGGTGAAACACCTTATGTGAAGCTGATCTCTCAGTTGTTTGGCGCCAATATGATCGTTGCGAATGCAACAGGTTGTTCTTCCATTTATGGTGGTAACCTGCCAACAACTCCTTATCGCACCAATGCTGACGGAAGAGGTCCTTCCTGGGCAAACTCATTGTTTGAGGATAATGCTGAATTTGGAATGGGTCTTCGTCTGGCTACCAATAAAAAATCTGAAAAAGCTTTCAGACTCATCAATGAACTGAAGGATGTCATTGGCGGAGAATTGGTAGATGCCATCAACCAAAATCCTCAAAAAACGGAAGCTGAGAAAGAAATGCTCCTTGCAGATATTAAAAAACTGCGGGAAAAACTGACTGGCAATGAAGATCCAAAAGCCAAAGACCTGGTATTCCTTTCTGACTATCTTTACAGGAAATCAGTTTGGGTATTCGGTGGTGACGGTTGGGCTTATGATATCGGTTATGGCGGTTTGGATCATGTTTTGGCAAGTGGAGAGAACATCAATATTCTGGTGATGGATACGGAAGTTTACTCCAACACTGGTGGTCAGATGTCTAAAGCTACTCCAATGGGCGCTGCTGCGAAGTTTGCAGTTGCCGGTAAGCGGATTGGTAAAAAAGATCTCGCCATGCAGGCCATCGCTTATGGTTCAGTTTATGTTGCACAGATAGCGATGGGTGCAAAAGATGCTCAAACGCTCAAAGCGCTTCAGGAAGCTGAGGAGTATGAAGGTGTTTCATTGATCATCGCTTACTCTCATTGTATTGAACACGGTTATGACATGTCTCATGGTGCTGATCACCAGACCAATGCGGTTGATTCAGGTTATTGGCCATTGTTCAGATATAATCCTGCTGCTGAAAAAGGAAAGAGGTTTAAACTTGATTCCAAACCAGGTAAAGTTACTTTGGAAGACTATATCTATTCTGAAGCACGCTTTACACGGGTGAAAGCTGAGAATCCTGAAGGCGCAGCCGACATGCTGGATCATGCCAGACTGGAACTTGCTGAAAAATGGGAAAAACTTGAATCATTACAGGGATTGTAAAAGTTTTTTTTAGCTGAATAGAAAAAGGCTGTCCGGATCCGGACGGCCTTTTTTTTACTTAATTGATTGGAATCTTGTTTTTAATACAATGCCAATAATATCTGACATTTTTAATCAATTCAATCATTTAGTTTGGTTATGGGTAGATCCCTGAGTTGGTATAATTGACATGGAAGTTTTGAGGACATGTTGGATTATTTATGAAACAGGATACACTGCCAAATAAATTTTAACTTCTTTACCTCCAAAAAAAATGATTTTCCACCCTTCCGGAAATAATAAAATTCTCCTTTATTAACACCGGAAAATCAGTTAAACATAAAGAATCAGCCCTCTGTCATTTGGATTGTTGACTTTTATGTCCTGAAGCATACAAATTATTGAAATTCCTGAAAATTCTTTTGATTTATTGATTGCAATTGTTTTCCTTTGGAAAGGAATTTTTTAAACATAAAACTAAAATCAACCAATCATGAAAGTATTTAAAAAAATTATGCTGGCTTTGATCATTTTGATCACCTTGCTGATCGGACTGAGTTTTATATTGCCTAAAAGCTATACAGTCGAAAAATCCATCCGGATAGAAGCGCCTGCTGACATCATTTATGACCAGGCAGTGCATTGGGAGAATTTCCGGGATTGGAGTCCTTGGTCAGATCTCGACCCGGAAATGAAAACAGAAATCACCGGAACTCCCGGAGAAGTAGGTTCAAAGTATGTCTGGGAAGGAAATAAAGATGCCGGATCCGGGAGTCAGACCATCACCGGGGCAAGCCCGGAAAGAGTAGACATAGATTTGCATTTCATGGAACCATTTGAATCCAAAGCAACCACATATTTTACTTTTCAGCCCAAAGAAACCGGAGTTGAGGTAGTTTGGGGAATGCAGGGTGAAATGCCAAGACCTATGAACCTGATGTCATTTTTTATGAAAAAGAGCATTGGCAGTGATTATCAGAAAGGACTGGCCAGATTGAAAGAGCGATGCGAATCGAATCCTGTTCCTGGCGCTGATAATGCAGAATAGCAGATGAATTGGCGGTTGGCGCTACGGATATTATCTTCAGTATTTCTGATTTTTTTTAAATCAGATTTCATTTTATCCCAACAAATACTGCTTAGCCGGGAGAAATCCATTGTATCTGATGATTCTCAGGAACTTCTTGGTATGTTGGGTGACAAGGTTCTGGTTTTTGGTAACCAGGGGGTCAGGTATGAACTCGATATCTACGATCAAGAGTTGCAATATCTCAAAACCAAAGAATTGTTTTTTGAAAAACAAAAGGTAGACATTCAAACAGTTGTACGCACAAAGGATGAGTTTGCGGTGTTGTATTCCTATTACCATAAATTGAACCTTGTCAGCCACATCAGAAAATACAATTCCGAAGGAGTATTATTGGATTCTTTAAAACTCCCTGAGGATGAAAGTGGAATGGACATTGGAAGCTTTATGCCATTTTTATCAAAAAATCATGGCATGTTGCTATTGGTCAAGCCATTGACCTACTACTCTATGGATATGATACTGATCGATCTTACAAAGCTTGAGATCATCTGGTATCAGGAGCATGCTTTTGAATCCTACAACCTTGAAAGAGACCTGGCGAATATTGCAGTCAGAGACAATGGGGAAGTATACCTTGTTTTTGAAAAAAACAATTTTGGCTGGCAAAAAAATAAACATCATCAGCATATTTTCATAATATTTCCCGGGGATAAACAACTGAAAGATCTCAAATTACCATTTCAGGGCAAATTGACTGCTGATTTTGATCTGGTTTTTGATGAAAAAAATGGTAAGGTTGTCGGATCTGGTTTATACGCAGAGCGTTCTGTAGAAAATGCCGCGGGTTTTTTTTCGTATGCGCTGAAAGACGGGTCTTTGGAGAAGGACCTGATTTTTACACCCTTTTCGATAAAATTACTTAAAAACAATCCATCCGGTAAAAGGAAAATCAAAAAAGAATTGAATGATCTCCGGATCGGGGATGTTTTGGTGAAAAATGATGGTGGCTTGATGATGTTCATAGAAACCAGGAAAGAACTGACCCGTGAATCTGCGCGTAACCGGTATACAGATTACTATTTTGAAGATATTTTTCTGATATGTACCCGGCCTGACGGTTCGCTTTTCTGGGATGACCAGATCAGAAAGTATCAATTGTCATACGACGATGAAGCAAAGTACTCGTCCTATTTTTTATTTGCCACGCCTTCTTCAGTCAGGTTGGTTTTCAATGATGAGATCAAGGATGAAAATACCATCAGTGAATACGTTTTTAGTCCTTTGGGTCCCGGGAAAAGAAAGAGCCTGTTTTCGACTGATCTGCACAGGATGAAACTCATGTTTTCAAAAGCTCTTCAGGTTTCATCCGACAGTTTTCTGGTTCCGAGTCTTTCTGAGGGAAAATACAGGGTTGTTTTTGTACAATATTGATCACCGTTGTGCTATTTACTCAAAAAAAGATCCGGCATCATTCATGATCAAAGGTTAAGGATGATGTACCAGCCATTTTTGCAACAGATGAAAGGCGGTGCAGGAAATAGTTCCAGGATTTTTCGTTTACATTTTATGTTTGTACATTCGTAAAAAAATGACCGATGTGTAAGATCAAACGAATCCCGGGATTGATTTTAGGCTTGATGCTTGGATATTTGATTCAGGCTCAACCTGATCTGTCATCCTACAATTGTTATTCCATGGTTGCCGGAAAGCTATCCACAACGGATGGTTCAGTTTTTCTGGCACATAATGAAGACGCTGGTGGTGAAAGGTATGTCGACTGGCACAAAGTTGACCGGATCGGACATCAACCCGGATCCTTTATCACATTCGAAAAGGGTGCAAAACTGGAGCAGGTACAAGAAACTTACTCTTTTTTGTGGTTACAGGTTCCTGGGTTACAGTTTTCTGACAGCTACCTCAATGAATGGGGAGTTGCGGTAGCATCTAACCAATGTTTGTCCCGTGAAGATAAGCCTCAACTGGTAGATGGCGGAATCGGTTATTACCTTAGACGGATCATGGTGGAAAGATGTAAAACTGCCCGTGAGGCTGTCTTGTTAGCTGGCACCCTGATCGAAAAATACGGTTACCATTCATCCGGAAGAACATATTTGGTAGCCGATGAGCAGGAAGCCTGGTTGATGGCAGTGGTTCAGGGAAAACATTGGGTCGCTCAGCGTGTACCTGATGATCATATTGCCATCATTCCGAATTATTATACTATTGGAGAAATTGATCTGGCTGATCAGAACCAATTTTTGGGTTCAAAGGATATTATTACCTATGCGATTGAACGTGGATGGTTTGATCCTTACAAAGGTAAAAGATTTAATTTCCGCGAGGCTTATGCTGATCCGGGAACACTCGACGGACTTGGCAATATTCCAAGACATTTGGATGGTATAAATTTCTTTTCAGAAAAGCAATTCAATTACTACGATCCGTTTCCATTCTCTTTCAAACCTAAGAAAAAGCTGGCAGTCAGTGATATCATGACTGTATTGGGTCGACACAACGAAGGAACTCAGTTTGAGATCCATCCCGATTTCAATCTTGGCAATCCTCACAACCTGGACATCAAGCGGATTTGTGATGACTCCAATAAATACGGAGTTATTGCCCAATTGCGAAGCAATATACCTGATCCGATCGCTCATATTCTATGGGTTGCGCCCAAAAGACCCTGTACGCAACCCTTCATTCCCTGGTACATCGGAACAAAAAAAATCATGTTGGAATATTCCAGAGGTGATGCTTCAATGCAGTTGAAGAACCATTTTCAGGAGAAGGATATCATGGGTCAGACCAAAGGGAAAGCGTTTCACTATTTTTCAGACTACGCAGATCACTGTGATGCAAATTACAAAGACCGATCTGTTGAACTTAAGGCTTTTAAAAAAGAGACAGAAAAGAAAATACTGGATAATCAGCCTGTTTTTGAACAGATTTTCTCCGAAATGTACCGCAATGATCCTGCACAAACCAATGGCATGATTGATGCCTATGTAACAAAATGGGCTGCATTTACATTGAACCATATGCGCGAGATGGCTGACAAAATGAAATAACTGTATAAACAGCGGCAACGAACGAATTAATAATACGAATAATCAAGCAATATTTTTATGATGCGGGCAAACAGCAGATGGTTTCTTGGGATCATAACCGCCCTGGTGGTTGGATTTCTGATTTATTATTTCAACACGATCGTTCTGTATATCATTCTTGCATGGATACTGGCTATGATGGGCCAACCCCTTATGAAATTGTTTAAAGTGCATTTGAAGTTGGGGCGGTTTAAACTGGGTGAGCAATTGAGCGCTGTCCTGACCCTCATTATTTTCGGGATCCTGTCACTCGCGATGATTTTGATCTTTGTTCCGATGATCGTTGAGCAGGCGAATATTCTTGCGAATATCGATTATATGCAATTATATCGTTCATTGGAGGAACCGGTCAACAGTATCAACAACACCCTGATCGAATGGGGCTTGACCACGGAAGCAGCGATCAAACCTGAAGCCTTCGGAACTTTTTTCAGCAAGTATTTCAATATCGGGCAGATAGGTGTTTTGTTGACGTCCTTATTCAGCATGGCGGGGAATTTCGTTGTTGGTATCTTTTCTGTTGTATTTATCACATTTTTCTTTTTACAGGACAACACCATGCTGATGGATTTCATCATCGGGGTATCACCTGATAAATTTGAAAAGCAGATCCATCAGGTAGTTTCGGACATCAAGACCATGCTCAGACGGTATTTTTTTGGTTTGGTAATGCAAGTGGCTACGATCACCCTGATCGTATCGGTTGTATTGAGTATCATGGGAATAGAGAATGCATTGCTCATCGGTTTTTTTGCCGGGGTAATCAATTTGATCCCATATGTCGGGCCCATCATTGGCGCTGCATTTGGAATTATTATTACCATATCTTCCAATCTTGACCTGCCTTTTTATGAGGAAATGCTACCTATGGTCATCAAGCTGTCCATTGTTTTTGCAGGTATGCAGATGATTGATAATTTCATTTTGCAACCGGTGATTTATGGTAACAGTGCAAAGGCTCATCCTTTGGAAATATTCATAGTCATTTTGGTGGCAGCAAAATTAGGGGGAATTACCGGCATGGTGGTGGCCATCCCGGCATATATCGTGATCAGAGTGATCGCACGGGCGTTTTTGTCAAGATTCAAGGTAGTCAAAACACTTACAGAAAGTATGAGCAACTAAAAAAAGAAGCATCAATATGTTTTAGCTTCTGTTTCAATAGTTAAGTTCGTTTCTTTTGGCATAAATATTTGATCACATCCTGACAAGTTTATCTTTGAAAATGATGTGTTCTTTTTCAGAGATAAAAACCCAATAAATGCCCTCCGGCAAATGCTTTAAGGAAATCAATGTGCCATCAGAAAAATTTTCTTGCATCATAACCAACTGACCCTGAATATTTATTATCCGTAGCTGCATGGAGTTATTGACACCCGGAATTTTTACGGAAAAAACATCTTTACATGGATTCGGAAAGAATGCCACATCCATAGTTTCAACCTGTTGTTGAGAATCCATGATCACATCACAATGCTGGCTTTCCTGCCATGCTGACACAAAATCGTCATAATCATATTGATGGAGATCATTGGAAGAAGGGGCGATTGAAATGCCCGTGATCAAACCATTGAGTATGTTGTTCTCTACTTTTAAGGCAGTTACATACACATGATTGTCGCGTCTGCGGTAATCACCCAATTGATCCCAGGTATTTTCAATTTCAGTGATCAAAGGTAAAATGAGTGCCAAAGTATCACCTACATCACCGAAGTCAGCAGCTGCCAAAGACCATATTCCATTACAATCGTAATCAGTACCATCCCAGATACGAATGTTACTTCTGCTTTCTGAACCTCGCAGCACCGCTAAAATTTCAAAATCAATGCCGGTTGAATCCACAGAGGTAATATAACCTGTAACGATCAGATCGTCCTGGTATACAAAACTGGTCCTGCAAAATGATTCCGGAATGAAAGAACATCCCAACATGATCTGAACCTTGAAAAAAAAGATTACGAGTAATGGTAACTTGGTCATAATTAAAAAATTATAAAAGGTTCATGTAATAAAAACGTAATTGTTTAGCTCAATAGTCTTTTAGACTTAAGTCTATTAGCTAATGATTTATACAAAAGGTCAAAACCTCTGATTCCAGGACAAATTTCGTGTCTTTTGCTCAAAGTACACGCTCAATTCAAAGAGACTGAAAGGCTAACAGACTAATTGGCTAACCACCTAAATAACTACATAAAAACAAATTTATACATTTTCATGCAAAACTGCAAGTATGTTGAAAATCATAGCATTATGGTCAGAGAACTCCTGAATACTGATCAATGATTCAGCTCATTCCAAAGTATTTACAGTGGTATAGAGGAAAAATACCATAAAATATTTCACCATCAATATTCATTGCACAGCTGATAATAAAGACAATAAAGCTGATTTTTTCTTTGCCTCAAAATAAATCCGGCAAAGGGAATAAATCATGAAGCTACCATCCTGAGCTGGACGAGACAGAAGCAAAGAGGAATATGATTTAAAGTTCTGCCAAATAATAAACGAATTCAATTTTTAAACCACTGAAATACCAGGTAAAACATCTTAGTTTTTAAAAATGCTGAAGGCATGTTTATTGACAAAAATAACATAAACGCCAGGTTCCAGCTCAGACACGGATACTTTTTCGCCCGAATTATATTTGCCTGACAAGATCTGTTGTCCCAAAATAGTGCTTATACTGACATCCATTGATGGATTGTTTTCATCCAGGATGATGACATGATCCTTAGCGGGATTTGGAAAAATACGGATGTCCGAAACTTCATTGCTACGGTCATCTGTTGAAGAAAGGGTACTAAAAGCAATTTTCCGAATGGAGGTGAAGGGAATTGAAACCGGCGCAGCATTTGCATCGGTGAAAATTTTCAGATAGGAATCTTCACTGACTACCTTGCCTGATGCGCTCACATGATACATATCAGCAGATTGATCATGCAAACTGACTGTAATGGTGGTTTGGGATGAGATGATATCAGACAGAAATATTATTGAACAGATAAGACTGAATTTCGTAAAAATGGCTGAAAAATATCTGTTGTTCATATAGTGAGCTTTTTGTGGTTATTTCAATTTTTTGCAGGCTTTGCATTCAAAGGTAAAAACATTCTATTTTTTAAATCGATCCTGCAAGAAGTTCTTTTTATAATCTTTAAACATTTTGCCGAAAGCCTTATCTTTTTGTCTTTTTTCTGCCAGTGTTAATTCGAAGTGTGATTTTTCCCTTTCCATTTTGAGGTAATTTTGGTATGCATTCCAATCGATTTCACCTTTTTCGATGGCATCCAAAACCCTGCATCCTGTTTCCTGCGTATGAGTACAATCTTTAAATTTGCATGCTGTCGCCAGGGCCAGGATCTTGTCGAAAGTGATTTCGAGACCTTCGGAATTGTCGGTGATGCCAACTTCTCTCATGCCGGGATTGTCGATGATGATGCCACCGTTGGCTAAAATCGTCAATTCCCTGTGACTTGTAATGTGTCTTCCTTTTTGGGTGCTGTGGCTGATCTGTCCGGTTTTCATGACTTCATTTCCGGTAAGGTTATTCACCAGGGTGGATTTACCCACGCCGGAAGATCCGAGCAGACAATACGTTTTACCTTTTTCGATGAATGTCTTTATTGATTCAAACCCTTCAAGGCTTTCGTTGCTGAAAGGCAATATGTGAATATCGGGAATGCGGTTTCTGATCGATTCCACGATGGATTCCAGGTCAGTTGCGCTGATCAGGTCTGTTTTGCTTAAAATGATCACCGGAATGACCCTTGAAGCATGGCAAATCGTCAGATACCGCTCCAATCTGTTGATATTGAAGTCTCTGTCAGCAGCCTGAACAATGAAGGCATAGTCGATATTGCTGGCTATGACCTGGATATCACCATGGCGGCCAACTGCCTGTCTTTTTATTATGGAATATCTTGGAATGACTTCATGTATGAAGGCAAGCCCTTCATCATAAGAAGAAATGACCACCCAATCGCCAACTGCGGGAAAATCCTCCCTGCTTTCCGCTTTATACCGCAAATGTCCGGTAATTTCTGCTTCGAATTCGCCTGTTATCGTCCTGACCAGGTATCGTTCCTTATGTTCTGCAGTCACTCTTCCGGTTTCCCGGATGGAAAGTCCATGAGAATCAAGATAGTCACGGATACCGGGGTTCATTCCAAGTTCATCAGGTTCCATATCACGTTCTGTTTTGCTTAAAACCAAGGCAGATTTTTTTATTTATTTTGAAAAAAGCATTTTTATCCCAACCAGGATCAGTACCACTGCAAAAAACTTTTTCAAGGATTGCTCGGGGATCTGAAGGGCAATTTTGGAAGTCAGATAACTTCCCAGCATAAAGGCGACAGCCAGGATCAATGCGTAGGTCAGATTGACATGCCCGCTTTTATAATAATTATAGGCTGCAAAAAAACCGATCGGAGGCAGCATCACCGCCAGACTCGTACCTACTGCCTGATGCTGGCTGAAGCCAAGAATGTAAACCATCGCCGGGATCATAAATATGCCTCCGCCGATGCCCAACATGCCACTCAGTCCACCGACGATCATGCCTATAACGATCAATAAAAGTATCACCAACAAATTCATTTTCATCCGTTTTGAATATTAACTTTGCTCAGAGCAGGAAATTTCCCATTCGTCTATATGCACAAAGTTAGTGTATCTTTCCCGTATGCTGTCCATTCCGTTTTTCATTTCTGCGTAGCAAAGAATAAACTTGAATGCTTCTAAATAGTTTTTGTTCCAAATCGATATGGAACATAAGTTTTGGACCCGGACAGGGTACAAGGATCATGAAAACCAGGGTATGAATCCCATCCTGTGGATCCTTCTGAAAGGCAGATTTTCAATGAATTGATTATAAACACTTTAGCTTTGCAATTCAGAAACCCTGAAACTATGTATAAGTGGCAATATTACCCGGGGAAAGAAGTCTATCCAGATTTTATGTGTTGCCACAACACTAATAAAAATTACTCAGCCTCCAGCTCACGTTACCCTCTAACTTCCATTCCAATGAAGACCTTGGGCATAAAGGCTTGTTTGATCCGGTTTTATAGCATACATCAATGGCTTCAGCATCTCCTTCTACCTTAACTTCTTCCCAGCAGTCATTGACTGTTTCCGAAAAAGAAGTACTGCCTACATGACATTGTCCGGTATGGTCTTTTACGTGGATCCACACGGTTTGATCTGCTGAGGCAGCATAAGTGATCCTGATCAGGGTTGCTTTCCTGGTTTCAAAAACCGGAATAGTTTTGACTTGCCCGGAAGTATCTTTTTCTGTCTTAGTACCGGTCTGGACTTGTTTCTCGTATGAAGTCCTGGACTCAGATGCGGATTCGTGGTAGCTGATCATACCTTTTGAAACTTCAACCAGACAATCTGGTTCAAAATCTGCATCCCTCGGTAGTTTTCGGACAAACAAGGAAGACCCAAGATCCTCATTCCTGCATAAATAATATACAATTCCCTTTTCCAGTGATTCATCCCTGAGCATTTGGATATCATTGTAAAACTGAAATCCGCCATTTTTTTCTGCCTCAACAAATTCGTAATATGCATCCCTTGCATATACTTTCTGATGCGACCGATCATAAAAACTCATCAAACGGAGCCCGTATTGATAGTAATGGTCAACAATTTTCAGATCTACACTTTTTTTATAATCGCAAAACTGATCGTATTGGTCCGTGATCAGGTAGCCAGCATGAATATTAGCCTTCCCGACCGATATAAGATCCTGATACAAGCGATCGCGAGCGGATTTCCATTTTTTTACATCCTCTGTGGAAAGCTGTCTTTCTGCATTGATCGTCTGTGTTTCAATAAACCTGGCTGTTGAATTTTGTAAGATCCGTGTGTTCGTTTCGATCTCTTTTCCCTTTTTGATCTGTTGTGAGGCCATTTGCATGGCTAATTTATAATGTCCCTTGTCAAATGCCTGATCAGGCGTGTAGCAAGCATTCATGATCAGTGAAACAATGAAAAGTAAGTAAAGTTTTTTCATTTTTTTTCCTAAAATTATATCAACTTTACATGATTCTCCAAAAATGGTATTTGGCTTAAGATATGTTTAACTTCGAATGCAATACCCATGTTAATGAATTGTCAAATGGTTCATATTCAGTAACATATTCTTAACAATTGGATGGAAACCATTAAGATACCATTCCCATGATATAAACTCCGGTTGTTAAATCATGCTGTGGCCGTCAGTATCCGAAAGGAAATCACATGGCATTTTATACCAGGCAAGGGCTGAAGGTTTGACCCCGGCAGGCTGGCGGGATCAGCTGACGGACATCAGGCTCAGCCTAAGAAAGGGACGAGATCAATCCAGAAAAATACTTTTGCAGTACCTGTAACCAATTCCGCATCCATCCAGATGGTTGTAAAGATATTCTTGACATATGAAAGTTAGTTAGCCACATGTTTTTTATTTCATTCGGCGTGCGTGGTTTATTTCATTGACAAAAAAGCGTTCATTTATTTGCCTATGTTGAGGGGAAAATGGAAATGGAGGGAGGGAAGAGAAGGTTTTTGTCGGGTAAAAAAGATTTTTTCTGGCGAAATTTCAAAATATAATACTAAGTGTTACTCAATTTATAAAGAAATATTAATTTTTTTAAAAAAAAACACAGATTTTTGTTAACAGGCAGGTTGAGTCAAAACCTTTTAATTTTTAGCATATATATATATTTACAATATTCTAATATTATATGATTTTGTCCATATTATACAAAATAATATGTGATTTTGTCCAAATTGGGCAATTTTCATTGAATTTCCGGTATCATATTTGTACTATAAATACAAATTAAGCGAACCTTAACAAAACTATTGTTTAACCTAAAATAAAAAAAATGTATCACCTGATTACCGAAACTTAGTCCCTTTGGGGACGAAAGAAATACAATAAAAAATTGCACAGTATCTACCCTGATATCAGTTGCATCTTAAGCTTCTCTTATGGAAGCAGTTTATCAACCACCTTTTGGAAATAATTTGGCTAGCTCCATGAATATCAACCAGTTCTAAACATTGATTTTCTTCGGCAACCAAAAAATGATTTATATTGATATATCAATATAGTTATAAGATATTGCCTGGAAAATACTTTACAAATCCAGCCATCAAAATCCAAAAGAAAATTTGTTCACATTTATTTTTAATTATTATGAAAACTAAAAATCACAAGTCTATTAATTTAACTATTTACAAATTATTTCTATTATTATTCTCCATGCTCATGACATTTAGCGGAAAAACCCAGTGTGACCTGGAAGGCAATGTGATGGTGTATGAATTTGAAGAACATGAAAGAATTTATTACAAGGTACCGGAAGGCTTTGACTATAAGTCACAGATTCAATTGGACTTATTGAAATTACGTGAAAAGTCAAAAAAGGTTAAAAGATCAATAAAGATCGATAAAAACTATAAATTGACAGATAACATCGTGGTTTTGGATACAAAAAATCACTTCGAAAAACAGGAAGTCAGGTTGCTGAAAAGTGTGTATACCGAAAAGGAGATTAAAATCATTTCTGGTTTAGTTGACCTTTCAAAAAATACCCAAAAGGAAACCAATCAATATGTGGTCACCAAAGAAAGGGATAACGAATACCAAAATGAATTCTACATCAGAAAGTTAAACTATTTAAATGGGCATTTTGGTTGGTTAAATCTTGATGAAGAATATTTCCAGCTTTTAGAAAAACGCGGTTATTTGATCACAACAGAAAACCAGGTGATTACTGCTCAAAACGAAAATGACAAAATCATTTATGATGAAGCTAATCTGATTTATTACCGGGAGTATTATGAACAAGGCATTAAATATACCAGGTTTATGAAATACTACAAACTTGAAAATAACATTTTACCCAGGTTTATTAAAATGACTGAATCTCAAAATCTATTTAATGGCGATTGTGTGGAAAAAGTTACTGAACTTAGCTATCCGGAGGATAAAACCAGTTTATGCATCAGTGAACCTGAATATGCATTGCCGAGAAGTATTTCCAATCCGGCTGCTCAATCTTTGTTCTACCCTAACCCGGTGATGGATGAATTCACTATCAACAACCCTTACAAATCTCAGGATGTTGAAGTCTATATCTACGATATTAATGGAAAGGTTGTGGTAAAGGAATCATTCTCCAACAGCAGTGATTTATTAATTCTAAATGCCGGAAAATTAAACACTGGAATGCATGTAGTGAATCTGGTCTCTGGCAAAGAGTCTGTTTCATTTAAATTAATCAAAAATTAATCACCTTATAAATTTAAAACAATGAAAAATATTAATTTAGCATTAACGATTATTATGATAGCCTTTGGTGGACATTTATTTTCTCAAAACACAACAGGCTCTGCTCAGAATGAAAGTGGTTCATGTATTGATGAAACTGATTTGACTATTTTAAATATAGACGAAACTATCCTCATCTTTGATCCTCCTGTTCAGGAAATTGATGGTGAAAATTCCTCCCCTGTAGAGTTGGACCCTAAAGCTTTTAAAAATGTCTTTTTTGTGCATGGTTTGGGAGGACATGCGGCTTCCTGGGCACCAGCTACAAGACATGTATCAACAACTTATAAAGCTGTAACTCCATACATTTCCTATCTTCAGGATATTACAATCCCGCAGGCTGCAACCGGGCTGAATTTTGATTTTGGAGTAGCAAACAATGCTCTTGAAGATGAATATCCGAATTCAAAAGGAGAAGAAAGTATTTTTATTGGCCATAGCATGGGCGGGGTAGTAGGTCGCCAAATGGATTATGACGTAGTAAATTATGATTTTAAGAAAAGGTTTAGTGCCATGGCAACTTTTGGATCACCACACCAGGGAGCTAAAATCATTGAAACTTTACAGAATGGTGAAGTAGAAGAATATTTAAATCGGGGTTGTAATGCTCTGAGCAATGCTGCAATTAAAAAAATTGAAAGCGACTTTGAGCTTCAATTAAATGGTATCCTTGGATTGCTATTTAATGAAAGAATTAAAAACCTTGAGAAAAGCATGTTTGGATTTCTGGATGAGTTCGCAAAGAAATATGTATGTGATAATTTATTGAGCATGGGTTTTCAATCAATGGCATCCAATATTGCACCACCTATTGGCGCTGCATTGAATCCAAATTCAGAATTGATTTCTACTTTAAGTACTCACGATATTGAACTAGATAATGTTGCTTTTTTTGGACTTGAAAAAGGAACGTATGAAGGAGTTTTAGGTGAAGGTATAGATGGCTATGCTGCATTACGACAACTACATTCACTAAACAAAATGTCCACCGCGACTGACTTTGGGGGTGAAAACGAGGACGAATCATATATTGCTGAATATATCAATTTGAAAAACTATCTCCTTTCTGAGTATACCTATTATTCAGAAACTGAGGATTATCAATATGCAATACCAATTTGGGAAAATCCTAGTGATCCTGAAGGCTCTGAAAATCAGGAATGTATAAGTGAAGGTGGGGTTCCGGTTTTCAATTTCCTTTTTGCTCCATTTTCATGGATCATGACCTGTGATTTACCTACTGATGCAGAAACTGCATTATCTTTTAGGAAAGCATACCAATTTGTCAGCGATTTTGATAAAGAATACAGAATTCTCTTTGGACATTTGGAAATTGAATATCAGCAAGTTGGACAAAATCCTATATGTAGATGTTTTTTAACATATAATGGGGAAAATGTTGTAATAGGTGATGTTCCATGTAATGAATCCGATATATATCATAACATTATGTCCAATTCAGATATTACATGTGTGGATGAATTTGAACCTGTGTATGATTATGTGGAATACCTCCATCCCGGGGATTGTGTTGTAATTGAAACTTCTGCCAGTAATTTTCCAGGGGTTAGAAAAACCAGGAAATTGTCAGACAATAATCACCAGCAAATGAGAAATAGTCGGGAAACAAAAGAGTATTTTAGGGAATTGTTTGAAGGCAAAGAATACGGCTCCGGATTTAAACTAAATATTAAATAAGTTTTTGTTTTGGATATTATGGTATTAAATTATTATATATAACTGAGATGAATTCAGTACTATTTATCAGGATAATTCATTAGTTTTTGTTAAAACATCAAATATTTACTTAATTCCACAATATTCTAAATCTGAACAGAAAATGATTAATAATCTAAAAAAGCAAATCCATGAAAATTATAGCTTATTTACCTTTTCTTGTGATATTTATTTTGTCATTTAATATCAATTGTGGATGCACAGTTGATCCACCAGTTGATCCTGGTGATACAACTAAGACAGATTCCCTACCTTACGATATAATCTGGCAAACACCTCAGAACATTACTGATTCTTCTGGAAGTTATTCCCCACATTTTACGCCGGCCATCATTGGAGATTTGGTTTTCAGTGCGAATAATGTGTATGCTGATTTTTTAAACGATAAAGATATTGATACTATCACCGCCTATAATATTCATACAGGTGAAATCATATGGAAATGGTCTGATTTTCAATCTTCACAAAAGTATGTATCTCAAAATGTAATAGGTGACAATATCGTTTTTGTGACAACCGGAAAAGAAGTTGTCGGTATTGATGCATTGACTGGCGAAACCTTAATCCGAAGAATTTCAAATAAAGGTGAGAAAAGGATCTCTGTTTCTCAAGATATACTTTTTCATTGTGATCTTGACTTTGATGAAAAAGGAACTGATATTTTTTACTTTGACAAAGTCAATAGTCAATGGAAAAAAGCGATCAGAATCGTGGAAACAGGTAATTTGCGAATTCAAGCATATCCTCCATCAGCTGAAATTAAATCAGATGGAGACACATTGCTTTATTTTCAAAAAAGGTTTTATCGAAGTGAACCATTTTTGGCAGGTTCCGAACTTTATTGTTACAATTTGTCTAAAAAACAGATAGTTTGGAACGCGATAGTGGATTCTTTAGACTCAAATATCAATAACACACCCTATGTGGCTGAAGGTAGAATATTTTTTTGTAGTTCTAAAACAGTCCATTGTTTTGATAAGTCTACAGGAGCAAGGATCTGGAGGACTCATTTCCCAAAAACAAACTTTCTGGCTACAAATTACCTGATGACAGAGGATAAGATCGTCATTGGTTCTGACAATGGCGAAAGAATCGGAGTTCGGAAAAACGATGGTAAAGTAGTTTACAATATCAATTCGTACGCGAGTAGTTTCTGGAGATTGAACAGATACAAAAACTGGTTATTAAATGTTCATAAACAGCTTGAAATCTATGACATCAACACCGGGGAACAGAAATTTTTTCTTAATACTACTCACAAAAAAGGCAATTTCAACACCGGTGTCGCCGTGGATGAAAGCACCGGCCTCTTCTACCTGCCTGACGGATACAACATGATGTGCATTAAAGTGAAA
>ERZ761602.1650-NODE-1650-length-39330-cov-6.368097_pt1 | contig 39330 bp, 31 predicted proteins | sample MGYA00512165_ERZ761602 | MGnify/ENA primary metagenome ERZ761602 (study PRJEB28899, sample SAMN02445085) | bioreactor sludge metagenome | biome: EBPR sludge; isolation source: Thorneside wastewater treatment plant | place: Australia: Brisbane, Thorneside...
CGCCGCAGGCGAGCCGCGACGAAGCGCCGACGAGGCGCCGGTCGAGCCGCGCGCGGGCGCGCGTCGCGGGGATCGCGCCGATGCCAGGGCTGCCTTGCTCGCGCGAGTAGGCCTCGGCCACGGTGCTGAGCTGCCCGCGCTCGCCGAGCCTGAGCCTGCCGATCGCCCAGCCGTCGATCGTGCGTGCGTCGGCGTTGCGGCGCGTGCGTGTGCGATCGTCCGAGGCGTCGAACAGCGTGCCGCGATCGTCGGTGTAGTCGAAATCGCCGTCGAAGCCGTCGGCGCGCAGCGCCACGGCGGCGCCCGCGTCGCGCCCGCCCACGCTGCCGCCGAGCAGGAGAGAGCGCTCTCCGTAGGAGCCGAGCCCCAGCGCCGAGTGCACGCGGCTCGCGCGCGGCAGCTCGGGCTCGAAGACGATCGCGCCGCCCATGCCGAGGCGATCGAGCTCGATGGGCGCGTTGCCCCGGTAGACCTCGGCGCGCCTCAGCATGAAGAGCGGGATCGTCGACAGATCCGTCGCGCGCGCGAGCTCGTCGAAGAGCGGCACGCCCGCGAGGTATACCGGCGTCTGCGCAGCGGTCGCGCCGCGCAGTCCGAGCGTCGCCAGATCCGTCGCGCCTCCGGTGCGCGCGATCTGCACGCCGGGCACGCGCGCGAGCGCCTCGGCGGCGGAGCGCCCCGGCGCCTCGAGCGCGGCGCCTTCGAGCACGGTGCTCGCCACGGTCGGGTCCTTGCTCGCGCGTGGGAGGAGCGCGCCGCGCACCTCCACGTCGAGCGCACTGGCTTCGCTCGCCGCTTGCTCGTCGCTCTCGGTGGGCAGCTCGGCGCGCGCCGTCGACTGGCCGAGCCACAGCACGACCATGGCCGCGCAGCGCGAGGCCCATCTTCGCGCGGCGCGAGCGCGCTCTCGGCGCGAGGAGCTCACCCGCCCGTATTGCAGCTCGCGTGCACGAGCGCGACCGCGTCGAGATCGAACGAGCCTGCGAGCCCGATCGTGTCGGGGCGGTCGACGATGCGCACGAAGCGCGCTTCGCCGATCCCGAGGTCGGCCAGATCGAAGGCCTCGCCACCGGCCACGAGCGGATCGGTGGGGTCGAGCTCGTTCTCGTCGACGTTCGCGAGCACCGGGTTCCAGCCAGCGCAGGAGCCGTAAGGATAGCTCGTCGCGCTGCAGTCGAAGGCGTGCCAGGTCTCGCCGTCGGCGCTCAGCTCGACCGTCGCGAGCTCCGCGAAGGGGTGCGCGGGATCGCCCCCTGCATAGAAGGGGTTCTCGAAGACGATGAGGTCCGGTCCTTCGCCGTCGACGATCGTGAGCGCGCCGAAACCGAGCGTGATCGAGCCGCCGTTGCCGAGCGCGAGCACGTCGAGCGAGCCGGACACGAGGCCCGCGCCACGCGGCGGGCCGAGCACGATGCCGGGCATCGAGTCCTGGCCCCAGCCCGCGTCGGGCCCGTAGCTCACCTCGACGACCTCGTGTGCGTAGGGCGCGCAGGGCTCGAGCTCGACGCTCGCGCCGCCCGAACCGGAGGCCGTGCCGCTGCCGCTCGAGCTCGACCCCTCGCTCGTCGAGCCGCCGCTGCTCGAGCTGCCGACGCTCTCGAGGATGGGGGCGCCTCCTCCTTCGGCTTCGCCGTCAGCCGAGCCGGGCTGCGTGTCGCAGGCGGCGAGCGAGAGGAGCAGTAGACAGAAGACCGACGACGGGACGATGGACGAAGGCATTCGACGCACCCTCAGGGCGATGCTCGCGCCCAGGGAGAGAGGACGCTCCCTCCGAGCAGGGGAGGGAACGGTCGAGGGCCGGTCTTCTGACTCTCCGACGGGGCGCGAGGCCCAGCCCGACCACCTTCCGGTTCGGTCGGAGCAAGCTCGCTCGAGGCGAGCCTGCACGGATCACAGCGGCGGCTCCGTGCCAGATTCACACTGGCTTCCCGCACCGAGCTCTTGGCTCGGCGCCCGCCCGGCCCAGCGAGCTGGACCGCGCGGAGAACCCACGACGCGCTCCAGCTAACACGCGCGCGCGCTCGGGAGAACCCCCGGTGTCGCCCGATGTGCCGAGCGGCTCCCAGCGTTCTCGAGGAGCCAGGCGCGTGGGGTGGTGCCGGGCAGGTCATGCGACCCGAAGCGCATCGCGCGCCCGTGCGGGTGGCCACCGAGCCGCAGGGGCGTGGCTCGCGTGGCCGCAGAGCTGGCGCGTGCTCGACGCGAACAGGCGTCGTTGGTGGGGGCGAGCTCCTCACGGTGTCTCCTGGAGAGGACACTCCATGGAAATCCCGTCGCGCGCGTCTCGCACGACGTTGCGCTGTCGCTCTGGTTCGTGACAACTTGCAGACCATGCGGGGGGGGGCGAAGAAGGCTTCGAGGGCGCGCTCGGCGGTGTCGCGTGTCTAGCGCTCGGCGTGTGCGCGCGCGCAGGGGGCGCTCGTCGTGAGCACGACGCTGTTCGAGCTGCGCGTCGAGGGCATGACTGACGCGATCCCCGTCTCGGCCTTCCAAGCGGTCGAGAAGCTCAACCACACGGGCAGTCTCACCGCCACGTGCTTGGTCTCGCTGCGCGCGCTCGAGCCTGCGCCGCTCCTCCATCGAGGCGCGACGCTCGTGGTCCCGGGGTCGGTGGAAGGGCCGCGTTCCTTCCATGGCGTCGTCACCAGGCAGACCGAGCTCGCGCATGGTGGAGGCGAGCTCGTGCTCGAGCCGCGCCTCGCGGCGCTCGCGCGCACGCGGCGCTGGAGGATCTTCCACGGGCTCGATGTCGTCGCGCTCGCGCGCACGCTGCTCGAAGAGCACCACGTGCCATTCCGTGTGCAGCTCTTCGACAGCTACGCCCCGCGGCCGCACTGGGCGCAGCGCGGCGAGTCGGACTTCGCTCTGCTTCAGCGCGCGCTCGAGGAAGAAGGCATCTTCTTCTACTTCGATCACTCGCAAGCCCACGGGCCAGGCGCCGCCGAGGTGCTCGTATTCGGCGACCGCGCCGAGAGCTACTCGACGGACTTGAAGCGTAAGGGCTTCCGCTGCGTCGCCGCGCAGGAGTAGCTCCAGCCGGGCGATGAGCGTGTGCTGCTCGATGCCCGCGCCGAAGCGAGGGCGCGCGCCGAGCGCGCGGTCGCGCGGCGCCACGACTTCACCCGGCCGAGAACACCACCTGTGCACGACGCGGTCGCGAAGGGTCGCGCTGCCGGCGTCGACCAACCGTCCGGGCTCATCGACGCGCACGCCGCAGACAACGAGTCGGCGCTGCCGGTCGAGCGTGAAGCGCGCGCACGACTCGACGCCGAGCGCGCCGATGCCGAGACGCTCCTCGCGACCTCGGTGTTCGCGCACCTCTCCCCGGGGCAGGTCATCGAACTCGAGGACGGGCCGGCACGCGCCGCCGAGCAAGTCGTGACCGAGATCGCGCACGAAGGACGCGTCGTCGAGGCTGCCGACGAGCTGAGCTACCGCGCGCGCGTCGACTTCGCCCCCGCCGCGGTTCCGCTGCGGCCGACACTCACCGAGCGCGCACCCGTGCACGGCCTCGACGCCGCCACCGTCGTGGGACCGCCAGGCAAGGAGATCCACACCGACGAGCACGGGCGGGTGCAGGTCCGCTTTCGGTGGGACGACGTGGGCGAGCCGCCGATCGCGTGGCTACAGGTCGCGCAGCCTGGGTCGGGCTCGGGCTACGGCTCGAGCTGGCTGCCGCGCGTGGGGTCCGAGGTGCTCGTCAGCTACCTCGGAGGCCACCCAGATCGCCCGATCGTCGTCGGCTCCTTGCACCACCCACTGTCGCCGTCGCCGGTTCGCCATCCGCACGAGGCCCACCAGGTCGGCATTCGCACCCGGTCCACGCCTGGAGGCGGGGGCTCGAGCGAGCTCCTCTTCGACGACCTCGCCGGCAGTGAGCGTGTGTCGCTGCGCTCCTCGCGGCAGCTCGACCTCAGCGCGCTCGGCAATACCAGCCTGCGCACCACGGGCGCTACGGAGGTCGTGAGCGGCCAGAGCTGGACGCACGAGGTCGGAGGGAGCGCGCTCGTAGAGATCGGCGGCGAGCTCGATCAGTCCGTCCAAGGGAGCATGCGCGAGCGTGTCGGCGGCGACCAGCGCCTCGAGATCCGAGGCGCGGAGCAGCGCGCCGTGGGCGGAAGCTCGCAGGAGAGCATCGGAGGCATGCACACGGTCGTCGTCGGAGCCGGCCGCCACACCTCGATCGGCGTCGGCGAGATCGGCGGCGACGAGCGCCTCTCCGCGACGCGCCACGTGCACATCGCCGCCGGCAAGGAGCTCGAGCTGAGGGCGAAGGACCGCCTCACCCTGCGCTGCGGCGACAGCTCGATCGTGATGACCCCGAGCGGGATCCGCATCCACAGCGCGCGCGTGGAGATCCACACCGACGAAAGCACCGAGCTCTCGCACGGGGCTCGCGCCGCCGTGGGCTTTGCCTACGACGGCGCCTTCGCCTTCGCGGCCGAGACGATCACGCTCGCGTCCAAGGCCGGCGCGAGCCTCGTGCTCGACGCCGACGCCAAGCTCGACGGCGCGCTCGTGATGCTCAACTGCGGCGGCGCTTCGGCGGGAGGCGTGGCACCGGGGGTCGTCGACGAAGACGGAGAGGCGGTCTTCGTGCTCGACCCAGCGGGCCTCCCGCCGGGCGAAGCGCACACCTTCGTGATCGCCGCGCCCGACGGCGAGCGCCTCGAGCGCGAGGTACTCCCCGGCGGAGAGATTCGACTGCGGGGCCGCCCGGGGGAGCGCTTCGTGCTGGTGGAGGTGCGTAGCCAAGGGCGCCGCGTACGCACGCGCGATCGCGAGAGCGGGGAGGGCTGAGCCATGGGGGTCAGGACGAAGTCCGTGATGGAGCAGATCTTCGCTGCGATGCCGCTCGACCCAGTGCGCGCGAAGGCGTTGCGGAAGGCGAAAGAGACTGGGGTGGGGGACTGGACCCAGGCGCCAGCGAGCGTGCTTCTGGCGAACCCCAACCTCGAACTGCTGCCACCGAGCGGCGGCTTCGCTGCGCTGAACCTCAGCTGTGCCGCCGCGCCGCTGAGCGAAGAGCGGAAGAAGACAGCCGGTCGCTCCGGCGTGGAGCCCACCATTGCGATCTGGAGCTACGAAGCTGGTCACCAGCCCAACCACTTCAAGAACGTCTCCTGCTTGGTGCACGAGGACGACTTCAAGGATTATGTGGTGCTCGACGAGCTGCGCTTCGGCCAGGTGGGCGTGGAGTGCGGAAACGAGAAGGCCTGGCTGCCGCTCACCGAGGACTACCTATTCTGCGTGGCCAAGGTGGGCGAGCAAGACGTGGCCGCTCGCACGAGCGAGCTCTTCCCGCTCGCGGCCAGCTACGACCCTTCGCTCGTGTACGCCTTCTTGTACGACGTGCACTTCGAGCTCGCAGTGGTGGAAACCCCGGACGCGCCTGAGGTGACGGAGGTGAAGCGCGAGCTGCACCCGGTGCACCCGAGCGTGCACGACCCCCAAGGCTGGCAGACGCTGCTCGAGGCGATTGGGGAGTACTCGGACCCGCAGGGCTGGAAGCCGCCGCCACGGGAATCGAGCTCGGGGCAGGGGAGTGCGGCGCCGTCGGGCGGTGGACCTGCGAGCGCCGCCCGCGTGCCGACCATCGAGTCGGTCTTGCTGCGTGACGAGCTCTGGGACCCTCTACCGAAGGTGAGCGCCGCCGAGGTGGGAAAGCGCCCGACCGTGGTGCAGCGCATTCCCGCCAGAGTGCTGGTGCTCGTCTCGCTCACACCCTGCCGCGAAAACGATGACTTCACACCTCCCTTGCCGATCTTTGGAGGCGTCGCAGGCATGGCGCGCCTCTACCCGCAGGTGATGGTCAAGTGCACCGTGCCGCTCAGGCGCATCGAGTCCACGCTCCGCAGCAAACGCCCGCCCAAGACGACGATTCGAGGCGGCCACGCATGCGGCTGCCCGGACATGGGGGATGCAATCGGGGCGCTGCTCATCACCGACTCGAACCGGTCGATGATCAACGTCGCTGATCCGGTCGGCCCCGACACCCCACCCCATTGGAACGGGTTGTTCGACTACTACCAGACCGACGGACACAAGAAGTTCGGACCCACTTCCCCCTTGCGGCTCGTCGACCCCGACAAGCGAGACCGCAAGGTGTTCGGAGTCGAGTACGAAGGCCGGGATGCGAGCGATCTATCGGTCGACAAGCTCGCCAGGCAAGGAGCATTCGACAACCTCCATCTGGCGCCCAAGATGAAGTTCCCTCAATCGATTGCATCCATCCAATCGCGGGAGACCGCGATCGTGGAGAGGGTCGCGGACCTCCGCACGAAGGCCTACTGGGCCGAGGCTCTGGGCGAGGTCGTCATGGCGCCGATCTGCGCCCACGATTGCTACCATGCGCATTGGCGGTGGCCAGCCTTCGGGTCGACCCCGAGCGTCGAAGGCTGGGACCACACCGGGCCCCACCGCAAACCCGGCGCCCCTCTGGTGCCGCCGCACCACGCGGTCGACCTCCACATCCACTCTGGCTTCGAAGTCGAGGTCCGGGAGATCGCTTTCGGCCACGACGGAACGGGACTCCCCACCAACGAGTGGGAGATCTTCCACCACCCTGCCTACGCGTACGCCGTGTTCACGGGCACCTTCGCTGTGCCGGCCCTCAGGATGCTCGTGGCAGAGAACGCCAAGGTGCGGTTCCTCGACGAGAACGATCGCCAGGTGCTCGCGACCGAGTCGTGGCCGGTCTTCTACTTCCTCATTCGGTACAAGCTGAGTCTGCGTGTGCCTTTTCCGGTGGATTGGGACGATCGTACTTCCACGATTCGCGAACGTGTGCGCCTTCGAGCCCCCATCGAAGACGTGATGGAGTAGCCATGAAGTTCGGCATCAAGATCGGCTGGACCACCGTGCTCGAGGCTGACGCGCAGGTCTGGAGCCTGCTCAAGCAGCTCCGGGAGCTCGTCATGGCGCTGGGGTCCCAGGGGCTATACGTACAGGTGTCCCCGCTATCCCCGAAGAGCCGTATCGAAGACGTGGCAAGCGACATGGTGTGGACGTTCCCGAACGCACACCAACGGTGCCGCAACAGCCAGGATTTCGCCCGCTCAGAAGTCTACCTGCACCCCACCCCCGCGTTCCCTGAGGACTTCCGCGAGATTCCTCCTGGGCTCGTCGTGCACTACCCACCTGGGCTGCGTGAGAGCCCCGGAGCGTATCCCGTGGTCTTCACCTGGCGCATGAAGCCTCTGCGGGATGAGGTACTCATCTCCCGTTTGGAGCGGTTTCTGCACCTGATGGCGCCCTCGTGGGTCCAATTTCAGCCCTTTCATCGACCACCGGGCCACGACTACTTGGCAGGCCCTACGAGCCTCATGTACTTCGACGCCGAGCACGTCGCGCAGCTGCGAGCGCTCGGCGTGCCGATCAAGTCTGCCGTCGAGTCCAAGCTGGGGGCTTGGTTCCGTGTGCACGACGAGGCAGTGGACTCGATGTCCAAAGCGGCGTGGCGAGCCCATCAGGTCTTCTGGGCCAGCGTCGACCCCTTGTTCGACAAGCGAAAGCTGGAGGCGCAGCGCCGCTGGCGGACCACGCCGGGCCTCGGCGCCTCGCCGCAAGGGCCCACGGGCAGGCTCGCGCCGGGTACGGGCGCTGCGCCGGTGGAGCTGCCGAGCTACCTCGTGCGCGCCGGCGAAGCGGTCGCGCCCGCGCTGGCGGCGCCGGTGGTGGCCTCGCAGGCGCGCATCATCGAGGCGCCGCGCAGCGAGCCTGCGGTCGACGAGACGGTGCTCGGCGCCAGGGCGCTCGTCGGCAACGCGGTCCCCTTCCGTGGCTCGGCAGCGCCGCCGCCTGCCAGGCCGATCGAGCCCTCACCCGACCAAGGCGAGACGGCGATGCTCCCTGTCTCCAGCGAGCTGCTCGCGGCCGTCGCTCGATCCCAAACGCGCGTCTCTCGAGTGGCTGAGCTCGACGCGACCTTGCCGCCGATTCCCCAGCGAGGGCCGGTGATCCCCTTCGCCGGCACGACCAGCCCGGAGCAAGCCAAGGCCCTCGCAGGGACGCCGGCCGCGCGTTCCGAAAACGTCGGCGAAACGGTGATGCTGCCGCTCGCTGAGGGCCTCGCAGAGTCGGCCGGTCAGAGCTCCGCGAACCCAGCCCGGGCGCAGGCGTTCCCCAGACCTTCGATGCCGCTCCAGGTCTACGCCATGCTCCGGCACGCCTTGAGCGCGCCCGGCGCCGATCAAGAGCACGTGCGCTCCAGGTTCGGTGTGAGCGCCGAGGAGCTCCGACAGATCGAGCAGCAGTACTTCGAGCTCTTCCGCGCGGAGCCCAGGACGCAGCAAGCTTTCGTGTCGCTCTTGCAGCGTTTGCGCAATCCGGGGGACTCGAGTGGGGGCCATTGAGACATGACGGCACGGTCGGCTCTGGCGGCTGCTTTGACGCTCATGGGGTTCGCATGCTCGGCGCCCGTTCCACAGAGCGCGTCTCCCGGGGTCGACGTCTCGATCGAGAAGCCTCCGACATCGGCCCCACCCTGCACGCAGATGGGCTGCATCGAGGGCATGCTCGTGCACTTCGTCACGTTTCCGACGCTGGGCGTCGGCGAGGAGATCTTCGACCACCCTCGCAGCTACGAGGTCGAGGTGGAGGCCGACGGCCGCCGCGCCTCGTGTCGCATCACGGTGCCTTGCTCGATCGCCGTCGACGAGGTGTGCACGGGCGATCTGCGCATGCGCTTGCTCAAGTACAACACCGGTTGGTACAGCCGCAAGGGCCTCGAAGACCAGCGTTTCGCCGTGACGGGTGTGTTCTTGCCGGTTCCGCCTCGGCAGATCCGTGTTCGTGTGCTGCGCGACGGCGAGCTCGTGGGCGAGCAATCGGCGGCGCCCGTGGTTCGTGAGCTCCGCCCCAATGGCGCAGGCTGCGAGCCGGTGTGTCGCATGGGTGAGCCGCTCGAGCTGAAGCTGCCCATTGGGCTCGCGCCCGACCAGCCGGAGAGGGAGAAGCGGGAGCGGGAGCGAGAGGAGCGCGAGCGAAAGGCACGCGAAGAGAAGAAGGCCACACCATGAAGCCCATTGCCAAGCAGGGCGACCGCGTCGTCGGCACCGACGTACACCTCGTCATCCCCGAAGGAGGTGGCAGCCCGGTGCCCACGCCGCTGCCCTTCGACGGCGAGCTCGACGCCGAGCTCAGCCCGAACGTGCTCGCCGAGCACCGCCCGGTCGCCGTCGTCGGCAGCGTCGCCACGCAGCGCCCTGGCCATATCGTCGCGCCCAAGAGCTTCGCCAGGCAGCCCTCGAACCAAGGGCGCGTGATCGTCGGTGCCGCCACGGTGCTCGTGAACCACAAGCCCATCGCGCGCGCAGGCGACGCCTGTGAGACCTGCAACGATCCGGTCGACGCGGCGACGAGCGTCGTGACCGCGAAGGGGACGGTCGTGACGCGCTGAGCGTGGCGCGTCGAAGCGCCGTCGCATGCTCGTCTGCGCTCCGACGTCGAGCGGCGCTGCTTGCGTCGCGTCGCGCGCCCCGCTACCTGCTCGACATGCGCTCGCTCGCGTTCCTCCTCGCAGCCTCGGCCCTCCCTCTCACTTCGCTCGCGCTGCTCGGCTGCGGCGACGACGGCGCGGGCTCCGGCGGGAGCGGAGCCACGGGTGGCGGCGGCTCGGGCACCACCGACCCGGAGGAGCTCGTGCCGCCCGAGGCGCTCGGCGGCGATCCGGCCACCGCGTGTCCGAGCAACTTCGCGGCGAGCGCGCCGGTCGCGGGCCCCAACTCCGGCTTCGAGGCCGCGGGCCAGCAGCGCAACTTCGTCCTGCTCGAGCCGCCCGCGAGCTTCGAGGGCCCGCGCCCCCTGCTCTTCGCCTTCAACGGCACCGGCGAGACCGGCCAGGGCTTCGTCGATCGGGCGAAGCTCGCCGATTTCGCCGCGAAGGGCTTCGTCGTGGTCGCGCCCTCGAGCGCCGGCAACGGCGAGCTCTGGCCCGTCTGGGACGCGATGCACACACCCGGCAGCGACGTGCCCTCCGCGAACCCGGACCTCGTGCTTTTCGACGCGCTGATCGCCTGCGTCGGCGCGCACCGGCCCATCGACAAGCACCGCCTCTACGTCACCGGGCACTCGGCCGGCGGCATCATGGCGAACTACGTGCTCCGGCGGCGCAGCGAGCTGCTCGCGGGCGGCATCGTCGCCTCGGGTGTGTACTCGCTCACGGGGCCCACGCCGAAGACGGAGCTCGACGACATGTTCGTGATCGTCACCTGGGGTGGCGACAACGACGAATACTCCGGTGGCTCCGGCGGCGTCTCGGTGCCGTCGATCAACTTCGTCGAGCAGGCCGCGCTCGCCTCGGCTGGCTATGACGCCGAAGCGAAGGTGTCGCAGGCCTACTGCCGCGGCGACGACCTCGGCCACGCCTTCCTCTCACCGATCAACGACTGGTTCGCGGCCGAGCTGCTCGCGCACCCGAAGGGCCTCGCCAAGAAGGGCACGACCACGCTCGCGCCGATCCCCGAGGGCGGCCGCGCCACCTGCTCCACGGAGGTCTACCAGGACACGAGCGGCCTGGTCGTGAGCTGCCCCTCCACCTCCACCGTCCAGAACTGCGCAGAGGTCTGTCAGTTCATGGCCGACTGCGCCGTCGAGAACTCCACCGTGGGCCCGGCGCTCGGCCCGCAGCTCACGGACCTCGGCTTCTCGGGGGCGGACAACACCCAGTGCGGCGGCTGCGTCACACACTGCGAGGGCGTGGTGGAGAACGCGGCCGACGCCGAGGTGCTCGCCTGCATGCGCTCGGCGCAAGAGGCCTCGATCTGCGGGCCCGGAATCGACGGCGCCCTGCCCATGATCGACGCGATCAACAGCTGCTGCGACGGCCGCAGCGACTCGCCGTGGTGCATGGACCTCTGCGCGATCATGTACGAGAACTCCGTGACGCACGGCTTCATCACGACCTGCACCGAGCTCGCGCAGTAGGTGCCCCCACTCGGCGAGGGCGCGCGGAGACGCGCACCCTCGCCGGTCTCCCCCAAGCGCGGGCTCGGCGCGCGAGGCGCGCCTGCGCGCGCGCGGGGGAGACTGCGGATGCGTGGTGGTGCAATGAAGCGCGGCGCGGCGCGGGTGCGTCGCTGCCGGGGCGATGCGGCGCAGCGCGGGGCGGGGTGATGGCCGGGCCGTCGGGGGCCGGCTGGACCGACACGACGCGGGGACATGGCGGCCATGTGCCCGGCCGGCGTCGGAGGGCAGGGCCGTCGGGGGCCGGCTGGACCGACACGACGCGGGGACATGGCGGCCATGTGCCCGGCCGGCGTCGGAGGGCCGGGCCGTCGGGGGCCGGCTGGACCGACACGACGCGGGGACATGGCGGCCACGTGCCCGGCCGGCGTCGGCAGCGAGCCGCGCCACCGAGTCGAGTCGGCTACTCCGCGCTCGTCGCCATCGAGGCGGCGCGAACGCTACGCCGTGCCGCGGCGGTCGCTTCCGCCGCGGTCGGCGCGGCGACGGGGGCTTCGACGCGGCCCTTCGCGCGTACGTGCTCGGGAACGACGTGGATCTTGCGCACGAGGCCTACGGCCTGCATGGCGCGCAGCACGTAGTACGTGACGTCGATCTCCCACCAGTAGAAGCCCTGAGGGCAGCTCCGCTGGTAGTGGTGATGGTTGTTGTGCCAACCTTCTCCGAGCGTGATGAGCGCGAAGAGCAGGCTGTTGCGACTGTCGTCGGTGGTGGCGTACCTGCGCCGCCCGAAGAGGTGCGTGAAGGAGTTGATCGTGAAGGTGCCGTGCCACACGAGCACCGTGCCCACGCCCATGCCCCAGTAGAGCGCGTCGAGGCCGCCGAGCGCGTAGGTGAGCACCGCGAGCGTCACCGGGGGCACGAGCGGGTGGCGATCGAGCCAGCGCAGCTCGGGGTACGAGGCGAAGTCCTTGATCTTGTCGAGCTCCGTGCGCTCGTAGCGCTTGCTCAGGATCCAGCCCACGTGCGACCACCAGAAGCCGTCGAGCTTGGCCGAGTGGATGTCGCCCTCGAGATCGGAGCGTTTGTGGTGCACGCGGTGGTGCGAGGCCCACCACAGCACGCCCTTCTGTACGCTCGTCATCGCGAGCACCGCGAAGAAGAGCTGCATGCCGCGGCCGACCTCGAAGGAGCGGTGGCCGAAGAGGCGGTGGTAGCCGGCCGTGACGCCGAACATGCGCACCACGTAGAAGCCGGCCACGATCGCCGCGGCCTCCCAGCTGAGCGGGAAGTAGAAGAGCCCCGCGACGGCGATCGCGTGGATCAGGAAGAAGGGGATGGAGGCGACCCAGTCGATGCTTCGTTCTTCGGCGCTGCGCACGGCTCCCAAGCTACCGGCGCGTGTGTCCGGATTCGGTCAGCGCTCCTTCACGATCGCACCTGCCCGCGCCGCGTCGCGTCGCGACAGCGATGTCAGGGCTACGACGCGCCGCGCCGCGCGGGCCTGCGCGAATTTCCGCGCGGACTGGGCGGCACACGCGTTGCTCTCGCTCAGCTCATGCTTCGCTTGGCTTACCCATCGTCACCCCTCTGCGCGCAGCTCCGGCGCCGGCAGGCGCTGCTCCCCGTGCTCTTCGCTTCGCTGCTCGGCTGCGCCCAAGGCGACGCCGGCGCGCTCGAGCAGGCAGGCTTCTCCGCTGCCTGCAGCGACGATGACGTGGGCTGCGTCGAGCTCGGGCTCGCGGCCCCGCTCGCGGTCGGCGCGACCCTGACGGTCGATCTCGTCGCGCTCGGGGCCGGGCAGGCCCTGCCGGCGGCCGCGCTCGAGAGCGCGCGCGCAGAGGTGCTCGAGGTGCGAGGCACCGAGCTCGTGCCGCTCGCGCCGGGCATCACCGCGCTCCTGCTCAGCGCGGAGGATGGCAGCGTCATCGACTTCTTCCACGTCGCGAGCGAGGCGCCGGACGCGCTCGCGTTCCTGCGCGCCGACGACCCGCGCCGCATCGAGACTGCGGTTCAGCTGCTCGTGGGCGACGAGCTCCGACTCGTCGCGGCGCCGAGCCGAGCGGGGCAGCGCCTCGCAGGCTCGCTCGAGGCGGCGTGGTCGGTCGACGAACCCGAGACGATCGCGCTGCTCACGACCGGGCAGACCGGAGAGCGCCGCCTCGTCGCGCGCGCGCCGGGCGTCTGTACGGTGCAGGTGTCGGCGCTCGGGCTCTCGACCTCGCTCAGCATCGAGGTGCTGCCGTGAGCCGCGCTCGTCGCATGCTGCTTGGGCTCTGCACCACGGCGCTCGCGCTCGGCGCGGCCGGCTGCGAGCCGAGCCTCAGCGCGCTCAGCACACCGCCCCCCGGTCGTGAGGCCGAGCTCGACACCGACGCCGACGTGATCCGGATCTCCGAGGGCGTCGCGCTCGCGATCGAGTGCCGCGGTCAGGGCGGCCCCTGCGAGGGGCTCTCCGTCGAGAGCGACGACGCCTCCGTCGCCGATGCGCGCGCCGTGTACCGCGACCAGCTCGCCTACTCGACGAGCGGACCTCGCTCGGCGGCGGCCTTCGTGGTCGTCGGCCGCCGCGCGGGGCAGGCGCGCCTGAGCGTGTCGAGCCAGGAGGGGACGCGCTCGCTCGAGGTCGAGGTGATCGAGGCGCCTCACTGAGCGAGGCTCTGCTGAGCGAGGCTCTGCTGAGGCAGGCTCAGCGGCGCGCGACCCGAGCCACACGGCGCCGGCGCGCCGCCGCGAGCGCCCAGGCCGCGGCGGCGAGCCACGCGCCCTCGGCGCCGCGCCCGGGTTCCCCCGTGACACCGCAGGCGCAGCCGCCTCCGGTGAGCTCGAGCGAGTCGCCGCCGCTCGTGCTCGCGCCGCCGAGCTCGAGCTCGAAGCTCGCGCTGTCGTCGCTCGTGTCGGCCTCGCAGTCGAGCGCGCTCTCGACGCTCGCCGTCGCGCGGAGCGCCGTGGCGCCGGCCGAGGGGCGCACGGTCGCGGTGACGACCACGCTCGCGCCCGGCTCGACGGTGCCGAGCGCGCAGTCCAGGCTCGGACCCGCCGCGCAGCTGCCCGCGGAGCTCGCGATCGCCACGAGCTCCCCGCCCTCGAGCGTACCGACGAGGCGCGCTTCGTCCGCGGCGAGGCTGCGGTCGTTGCTGATCTCGAAGCGCAGCTCGACCGGCGCGTCGCCCGAGGTCGCGCTGGGCCCCTCGAGGCGCAGGGCGAGGTTGCCCAGAGCGCCGGGGGCGAGCTCGACGATCTCGTAGCGCTGGCCCTCGAGGTTCGTGGGGTGGAGGAGCAAGAGCGGCAAGCTGGGGCTCGCGGCGGCTTCGGGTGCGACCTCGACGACGAGCTCGCGCCCGCCGAAGTAGGCGGGGGCGCCGTCCTCGCCGTACTTCGCGGTGTCGACGCGCGGCGAGCGCGGGTCGAAGCTCACCCAGTCGGTGCGCTCCGCGGAGAGGAAGGCCTCGGGGTTCTCGCTCGACGCCGCGTAGTCGAAGCTCGGGTCCTCCGGGTCGAGACCGAGCTCGGCGAGCCCGACGGCGAAGACGAGCACCGAGTTGGAGAAGGGGTGGCTGCGCACGACGTCGGGCGAGACGATGTTCACCGGGCGCTGCACGAGGCGCGCCCCGTCGGAGTAGCGATAGAGGCTCGACTGGAGCACGTCGCGGTAGGGGCCGTCGGGGTTGCGGGCCTCGACGCGCAGCTGGTGGTCCGCCGTGCCGTTGCGGTTCAGATCGAGATCGATCGCGACGACGCTGATGGGCCCACGCGCCGGCGTCGCCCAGCTGCCGGTGACGGCGACGCCGAAGTAGACCTGCGCCTCGTCGAAGGAGGGCGCGGTCGCGAGATCCGTCGCGGCGCCGACCGCGCGTAGATCCGTCATCGCGACGGCGGGGTCGCTCGCCGAGGCCGGGTTCTCGGGGTGGATCGCGCCGAGCTCGAAGGCGTAGACGAGCGGATCCGGGTGGGCGCTCTCGCCTTCGACGGCGATCGCGACCTGCCCGCCGTTCGCGGAGGCCGTGCCGCAGCCTGCGTCGTGCTCGGCCGCACGAAGCGACGCGGCGCGCAGGCTGGAGGTGTAGGGCACGACGACCTCCTCGCCGCCGACCGAGAGCAGCAGCCTGCCGTTGGCCTCGTTGAGGAAGTGGCGCGGCGTCTGACCCTGGAGGGGGTTGGTCGTCGGGTCGACGTTTGGAGCACCGAAGACCACGGGATCGAATTCGAGGCGGAGCTCCACCTCGGCGCTCGCGCCGGCCGCGAGCTCGAAGGCGGCCGGGCTCGCCGAGACGCCCACGCCGGGCAGCGCGAAGCTCGGCTCGACCGCGCTCGTCACCGAGGCGGCCGTGGCGCCGAGGTTCTGCACCGTCACCGTGCGCGTGAGCTGCGTGGGCTCGGTGGCCTCGACGGCTCCGAAGGACACGGCGATCTCGCCCGCCGCGAGATCACTCGCCGCGATGAGCCTGCGATCGATCGCGCGGTCGATCGCGAGCCTGCCCGCGCCCTGCTGCGTGATCGCGTAGGCCTGACCGGAGAAGTTCCGCAGCCGGTCGACCGAGCCCACGAGCACGGCCTTCGCTTCGAGCGGCCCGAGCTCGGGACGCGCCTCGAGCAAGAGCGCGGCGGCTCCGGCGACCGCGGGCGTCGACATGCTCGTGCCCTGCGTGCGGCGCGCCTCGGTGCCGGTGCCGACAGCGGCCGAGTCGATCGCCGTACCCGGCGCGGCGAGCTCGGGTTTGAGGCGGTAGTCGCTCGGGTTCGGTCCGCGCGAGCTGAAGCCGCCGAGCAGCTCCGCTCCTGGCCCCGTGTAGCGGACGCCGGGGTCGAGGCGCACCGTGACGGGCCCCGCGCCGAGCGCGGCCTGGAGCAGAGGGCCGTCGGCCTGGCGCACCATGAAGCCCGGGATCGCGAGCGGCGGAGCCGCGTCGCCTGCCATCGCGAAGGGCAGGTTCGCCGCTTCGTTGTCGATGACGATCCCGGCGAGGGCGCCTGCCGCGATGGCGTTCTCGAACTTGCTCACGAAGGGGCAGCCACCACGCTGCATCAGCACGACCTTGCCCGCGACCGAGGCGGCATTGGCGAACGGGGCGCATGCCTGCGGCGGATCGGCGAAGCTGAGCTCCGCCTCGACGGCCCCCACGTCGCGCAGGCGCACGGTGAAGGAGCCCTCGGCGGCGGCGAAGTCCTGCGCAGCGGCGAGCGGCGCGACGATCGACAGCGTCGCGAGCGCGTTGTCGGCGCTCGCCGCTACGCTGAGCACCTCGGGGTAGGAGCCGGGCGAGGAGGTGACGAAGAAGTTGCCGCCCGAGTTGCCGCTCGCCGCCACGACGAGCGTGCCCACGGCGGTGAGGTTCTTCACGAGCTGCGCCTGCAGCGCCGAGCCGAGCGCGTAGTCGCTGCCGAGCGAGAGGTTCAGGACGTCGAGGCGGTCGTCGAAGCTCCCGTCGTCGTTCGGATCGGCCGCGTACTCGAGCGCGGGCGCGAGCATCGTGGTCGGCCCGTCGCAGCCGAAGATCTTGATCGCGTGGAGCGAGGCCCTCGGAGCGACACCGGGCGCGACGAGGAAGGCGTCTGGGTCGTAGCTCGCGTCGTAGGGGCCGGCGAAGGTCGAGCCGTCGCCGAGCACGCCGCTGCCGGCGGCGATGCCCGCGACGTGGGAGCCGTGCCCACCCGAGATCTGCTCTCCGACGATGCGCGCGCAGTCGAGCGGATCGGGATCGGGCTGCGGCGAGCTCTGCCCCGCGGAGGGGTCGTAGGCGTCGCCGACGAAGTCCCAGCCGCCGACGACCTTCGACGTCGGGAAGCTGCCCACCTCGAGGATCTCGGGGTCGTTGGCCGCGTAGTCGGCCGGCGTACCGGCCCCGCCGAAGTCGGCGTGCGTGTAGTCGATGCCCGAGTCGATGATGCCGATGGTGACGCCCTGTCCCGTGACCGACGCTGCGCGGTCCCAGACCTGGGGCGCGCCCATGACCGGCACGGCCGAGGCGAGCTGGCGGTGGAGCAGCGGCACGCGCTCGACGAGCCGCACGCCCGGCATGCGCTCGATCCGCTGGGCGAGCGTGCGCGGCGCCTGCACCTGGAGCGCGTTGCCCAGCCTCGCGAAGCGCGCGACGACCTTGCCCCCGTCGCGTTCGATCGCCTCGCCGAGCGCGCGCTGAGCCTTGTCGAGCGTGGCCACGTGCGCACGCACGAGCGCCGCAGCCTCGGGGGAGCGTGGATCCAGGCCGGCCGGCAGCGACTCGAGCGCGGAGGGACCCTCGAGCAAGACGTAGAGCTCGAGCGCCACGCCCGCCTGCTGCTCGAGCGCTGCGGTCTCGGCGTCGAGCTCGCTCGGTCGTTCGGGAGCAGAGCCGGTGCACGCGACGAGACCGAGACCCAAGGCCTTCAGTGCACCCAGCGCCGTGAGGGAACGCAACCGCATGACGCGACCCTAGACCGGTGGCGCCGTCGTGGGTAGCGCAGCACCCGTGAACGGCGGTGGTCCGGATCCGCAACACCTGCGAGGCCGGCCACGGCGCCTCGCGCGGGGGCCTCGCGCGCGAAGCCCGTCCAAGTCAGGTGCTTGGGTGTAAGCTCGTGGGTCGATGTCCGCGTCCGACGAAGCCTACGCGGCGACGATGGCTCAGCTCGAGCCCTCCATCGCGTCGCCCGACGCCGATCGCGTGGAGGCCGCGGCTCGCGCGACACACGAGCTCTTGGCGGGGCGCTGGGAGGTGCTCGGTCTGCTCGGCAAGGGCGGCATGGGCGCCGTGTACCGCGCACGCGACCGCGAGCTCGGCGAGGTGGTCGCCCTCAAGATGCTGCACGTCGAGGGGCTCGACGCGGAGATGCTCGAGCGCTTCCGGCAGGAGGTGCGGCTCTCGCGCAAGGTCACGCACAAGAACGTGGCGCGGGTCTACGACCTCGGCGAGCACCAGGGGGAGCGCTTCTTCACCATGGAGCTCGTCGACGGCGACTCGCTTCGCGCGGTGCTGTCGCGCGATGGCGCGCTCGCTCCCTCGCGTGTGGTCGAGCTCGGCGTCGCCATGTGTCGGGGGCTCGCGGCGGCGCACGAGGTCGGGGTGGTGCATCGCGATCTGAAGCCGGACAACGTCTTGATCAGCCGCGACGGACGCATCGCCATCACCGATTTCGGCATCGCCTCCTCGCTGGAGCCGGGCACGAAGGCGAGCGAGACGACCTCCTTCGCGGGCACGCCGATGTACATGGCGCCCGAGCAGGTCGATCGTTCGAGTCCCATCGACGCGCGCAGCGACCTCTACGCGCTCGGCGTCGTGCTCTTCGAGCTGCTCACCGGCCGCGGCCCCTGGGAGGGCGCGACGCCGCTCGCGCTCGCCGTCGCGAGGCTCACGCAGCCGGCGCCGGACCCGCGGCGCCTCCGCCCCGTGCCGGACGCGCTCGCCGAGCTCGTGCGGAGATGCATGGCGCGCGCGCCGGCGGAGCGACCGAGCTCCGCCGAGGAGGTCGAGGCAGCGCTGCTCTCGGCCCTGCCCACGATCGACGCCGCGACCGTGGCGTTGCCTCGCTCCATGGCTCCGTCGTCGCTCTCTCGCCCCGCGCCCACACCCACGAGCTCGCAGCGTGGCTCGCTCTCGCCGCCGCCCGGTGTGCACACGCCGCAGGCGGGCCACACGCTGAGCCCCTGGTCGATCGCCCGCCCGGGAGAGCGCCTCGTCCGGCTCGCGATCCTGCCGCTCTCCAACGTCGGCAAGCCCGACGACGCCTACCTCGCCGAGGGGCTCACCGACGATCTCATCGACGCGGTGACGCCGCTGCGCGGTCTGCGCGTGACGGCGCGCGCCCTCGTCGCGCGCTACGCCGGTCAGCGCGACCTCGACCTGCGCGCCGTGGGTGAGGATCTCGGTGTCGACGTGCTCGCCGAGGGCTCGCTGCGCAGGCTCCCGGATGCGCGTCTGCGCTTCTCGCTGCGCCTCATCGGCGCCGCCGACTGCGTGCAGATCTGGGCCAAGCGCTTCGACGTGCAGGAGGCGGAGCTGCTCCACGTGAACGACACCGCCGCGGCGGCCATCGCCGAGGCGCTCACGGTCGAAGCACCGCGCGCCGACCGGCAGCTCAGCGATCCCGTCGCCGTGGAGCTCTACCTGCGCGCGCGCGCGCTCTACCGCAACTTCACGCCGAACAACCTCGAGCAGGCCGTGAACCTCTACGAGCAGGCGCTCGCGCGCGTGCCCGACGATCCGATGCTCCTGGCTGGCAACGCGATGGCGCTCGCGCGCCTCGACTTCTTCGACGGTGGGCTCGCGGCGCGCTCGCTCGCGGCGGCCGAGCGCGCCCTCGCGATCGCTCCCACTTCGGGCGAGGCGCACCTCGCGCTCGCCACGGTGCACCTGCAACAGGGGCGATCGGCCGACGCGCTCGGCGAGGGGCTCGCCGCGCTGGCGCACTCTCCCAGCCTCGCGGAGGCCCACCAGCTCGTCGGCCGGGTGCTCGCCGAGACGGGGCCGCTCGATCTCGCGCTGCGCTCGCTCGAGCTCGCTGCCGAGCTCGACCCCTCGGTCGCGTACACGCACCGCGAACGCCTGCGCGTGCTCTCGCTCATGGGACGTTGGGACGAGGCGGCGCGCGTCCTCGACGACTCGGCCGCGCAGTCGAAGGCCGACGAGCACGTCGCGCACCTGCTCGCGCGTGCGCGCTTCGCGGCCTGGCGGCGCGATCGCGCGGGCCTCGAGTCCGCGCGCGACGAGATGCTCGCCGAAGCGACGCGCTTCGAGGCGGTCTCCCCGCCGCGCGCCGAGATCGCGAAGCGGCTCTGGATGCAGCTCGACGCGTCGAGGCCCATGCCGCGCTTCGAGGACGTGGATCCGAGCTTCGCGAGCGCCTACGCCTCGCCCAGGCGCAGGCTCTACTTCGCACAGCTCGCGGCGGAGATCTGTGCGCTCGTCGGCCACGACGACGTCGCCTGGTCGTGGGTGGAGCGCGCCGTGGCCTGGGAGCTGCTCGACCTGGCCTGGTTCGACGCCTGCCCCCTGCTCGAGCCGCTCCGAGCGCGGCCGGGCTGGGCCGAGCTGCGCGCGCCCGTCGCAGCGCGCGCCTCCGCCGTGCACGCGCGGCTCCAGCGCAGCTGAGCCGCTGAGCCGGCGCCTCGACTTCGCGCGAAACCGCCAGACCCCACCCGCGTAGAGACGCCATGCCCGCGGCTCTCGCGGGCGGACCCGGCGCCCCTCGGCAGTGGCGTCACCTTGTGCGAACCTCCAGCTTCCCGAGGCCCGAGTCCCCCAGCGGACCGCGCCTGCGTCACTGAGGAGAACGGTATGTCGACGGTCAACAAGTTCGCGAAAGCACTGATGGTTCTCGGCACGGGTGCGGCCCTCGCCGCCTGCGGCAGCAGCCCGAGCCCGCACGCCACCGAGGTGCCGTCGGCCGGTGGCGCCGAGCAGGGCCACAAGTGCGGCGCCGAAGGCAAGTGCAGCGCGCAGGGCAAGTGCGGCGCGCAGGGCAAGTGCGGTGCGCAGGGCAAGTGTGGCGGCGAGAAGAAGCCCGCCGAGGGGCAGGCCTCCTGCGGCGCGCAGAAGCAGCCGGGCGCGTCGGCGTCGTGCGGTGCGAAGCCCGCTGCGCCCGCAGCCGACGCTGCCGCGGCCGAGACCAAGCCCGCCTCGGCGACGAGCGACGCCTCCGCCGCGACGGCGCCCGCGTCGGCCCCGGCCAAGCCCGCGGCTGCGCCCGCGCCCGCGCCCGCGAAGCCTGCGGCGAAGCCCGCCGGCAAAGCACCCACGAAGACGGCCGGTGCACAGGGCGGCTGCGGCCAGGGCACCTGCGGCTGAAGCCGCGACGCCGCATCGCGCGCACTCGTTCGTGGAGCGGGGGCGCGCGGCGCGGATGTCGTCGCGCTCTCGGAGCTCGACCATGCGGGACGACGAACTCTCCGGGGTCGGCCTGGGGCTGCGTTGGGAGTCGCTCGACGAGGTGCTCGCCGCCGACGAGGCGACGCTCGAGCGCGTGCGCTTCTTCGAGGTCTCGCCTGAGAACTACATGCGCCGTGGCGGGTACTTCCCGCGCGCACTCGCCCAGGTCGCCGAGAAGCACCGCCTCGTCAGTCACGGCCTGTCGATGTCGCTCGGCGGCGTCGATCCCTTCGACGACGCCTACTTCGTCGAGCTCCGCGCATTCCTCGCGCGTCACGGCGGCGCGTGGCATTCCGACCACCTCTGCTTCTCGAGCCACGGCGGCGCGGCCTTGCACGATCTCTTGCCCGTGCCCTTCACCGCCGAGACCGAACGCCGCATCGCCGCGCGCGTGCGCGAGGCGAGCGATCGCCTGGGCCGGCGCATGGCGGTCGAGAACATCAGCTACTACGCGGTGCTCGGTGCGCCGGAGCGCGACGAGCCCGACTGGCTGGCGGCCCTGCTCGAGCGCGCCGACTGCGGCCTCTTGCTCGACGTGAACAACCTCGACGTGAATGCCGAGAACCACGGCTTCGACCCCATCGCCTGGCTCGAGCGCATCCCGCTCGAACGCGTCGTCGAGATCCACGTCGCAGGTCCCGAGCCCCACGCGAGCGGGGTGCTGCTCGACACGCACGGTGCCCCCGTGAGGCCGAGCGTGCACGAGCTCTTGGCCTGGGTCGTCGAGCGCATCGGCCCGGTGCCGGTCTTGCTCGAGCGCGACAACAACGTGCCCTCGCTCGCGGAGCTGCTCGCCGAGCTCGCCGAGCTCGACGCGACCTACCAGCGCGCGCTCGGCGCGCACCGCGCCCGAAGGCAGGCGAGCGATGCCGCCTGAGCCGCGCGCAGGCGCGCCGCTCGAGAGCGCGCTCGCCGACTACCTGCGCTGGCGCGAGGCGCCTGCCGAGCTCGAGAGCGACACGCGAGGCTACCTCGAGAGGCACGGCGCGAGCACGAACGACGCTGCGACGCTCGACTCCGCGGCCGGCCGGGCGAGCTTCGCGCTCTACCGGGAGCTCGTGCACACGCGCCTCTACGGCGCCGTCGACGCGACGCTCCCCCGCACCGTGAAGCTCTGCGGCACCCCGCGCATCGAGGCCGAGGTCGCCGCCTTCCTCGAGGAGCAGCCCTCGAGCTCTCCCTACCTGCGCGAGGTCGTCGTCGACTTCGTCGCCTTCGTCGCGCCTCGCTGGGCCCGCGACCTCGAGCTCCCGGCCCACGCGCTCGATCTCGCGCGCTTCGAGCTCGCGCACGTCGAGGTCGCCGCAGGGCTCGACGACGAGCCCAACCAGCCGCGGGACCCGAGCGCCGACCAACCCGTGCTCGTGCAGCGCGCCGCGCGCCTCGAACGGTTCGGGCACGCCGTGCATCGCCTTGCCGAGGGAGCCGCCGAAGCGCCCGAGCCAGGCGCCTTCCGCCTGCTCGGCTACCGCGATGCAGAGGGGCATACGCGGATGCTCGAGCTCAGCGCGCTCGCCGCCCACCTCCTCGAGCGCCTCAGCGCGGGCGAGACGCTCGGCGCCGCGGTGCAGGCCGCCTGCGCGGACGCGGGCCTCGCCTGCGACGACGCTGCGCTCGCCGAGATCGCTGCCTTGCTCGACGACCTCGCCGAGCGAGGCGTACTGCTCGGCGCGGCCTAGGTCGCTCCGAGCGTGGTGTACTGTTCGGCGCCGGGTGAGCCGCGCTCCTCCGCGCCGAGCTCGACCCCTGCCCCCGCTCAGGGCGTCTCGGCGTCGCACTCCGCGCCCTGACAGGCGACGCTCGCGGGCGCGCTCTCGCCGTCGAGCATGCCGCGCAGCCAGTCGACGAGGCGCACGCCATCGGCCTGCACGGTGTAGAAGTTCGCGTAGGGCAGGATGCAGTGCTGCTCGCCGGGCGCGGTGAACGACGCGAAGTTCGGCGCGCGGGTCTCGATGTCGGCGATCGAGGCCTGCATCTGATTGCTCCACGCGGCGACGTCGCTGCCGCCCATCGCGGTGAAGAAGAACACCTGGTTCTCGTCGCGCACGGTGTTGTATTGGCTCAGCACCTGCGAGGCCTCGTGGTTCGCGATGCCCGCATAGAGGTCGGCGAGGCCGAGCGAGAGCAGGTCGACCTTCGTGGGGTCGAGCGCGGGGATCCAGCTCGGGAAGGCTTGCGTGGCGTTCCACGAGGGGAAGCTGTTCTCGAAGAAGTCCTGCGTGATGACGCCCGCGCCGCTGTCGCCGAACTGGAAGACCTGGCTCGAGGGGTAATGGTCCATCACGTGGGCCGACCACAGCGCCGAGCCATAGGAGCCGGCGCTGCAGCCGGTGACGAAGAGCTGCTCGGGCGCGTCGAAGTTGTCGTAGACCCAGCCGAGCACCGCGCGGGTATTGACCGCGCCCTTGTGGTTGATCGTCACGGCCGAGTCGCCCGAACCATAGGTGGCGACGTTGTCGCCCCAGTGGATGTCGCCGGTGCAATAGGGGATCACCACGTGCCAGAAGTCGGCGACGGGGTTGTCGGCGTTCTCGTGGTCGTAGAAGCCCTCGGGCTGGTTCGCTTCGATCGCGGCGCGCACGCTCTCGACGTCCTCCTCGAAGATCGCGCCCGCGAAGCCGCAGGTCAGCTCGTTCCAGCAGGCGCCGCCGCCGATGAAATCGATGACGACCTTGTTGCTCGTGCCGGGGCGCACGAAGAACGCGTAGGGCGTGCCGCGCGAGCAGATCGTGTCGCCCCCCGGGACGAGCTCGTTCCAGCCTGCGGAGAGCTGCTCCTTGGTGGGGAGCCCCGCGCCGCCTCCGCCGGCGCCGCCGCTGCCGCCTGCCGCGCCCTGGCCTTCGCCTCCCACGCCGGAGCCTCCGGAGGCATCGTCGAGGCGATCGTCGCACGCGAGGGTGAAGAGAGAGACGAGCGCGAGCGGCACGAAGCGAAGGATCGACATGCGCGCCATCGTAGCCCGTCCGGGCGACTGCGCCGTCACCGATGGCGTAGGCGCGCGCGCGCCATGCCACGCGCCGAGAGCGAGCACCCCTCCTCCGGCGCGCCGCCCGCGACCGATCCTGCGCGCAGCGCGCGCGCCGCGGACGCAACTCCGCAGGAGGGTGCGGAGTTCGCGCCGCAGCTTCGCGTCCCGGGCGCGCCGATCCCGGCCTGATCGCGCGCACGCGGCGCGCGGCGGCCGCATGGCCGGACCCTTGCAGCGTGCGAACCCATGCGCGCCCGCTGGTCCCTGCTCGCTCTCGCGCTCTTCACGTCGACCGCCTGCGGTAGCTCGAAGCTCCGCGACGCGCCGGCCGGGCCGGCGCCCGTGGCGCCGCTCCCGCCGAGCGACGTCGCGGCGCTCGACGCGCTCGTCGACCGTGCCTGGGCCGAGGCCGGCGTCACGCCCGCGCCTCCCGTCGACGACGCGACCTACCTCCGCCGCGTCTCGCTCGATCTCGTCGGCCGCATCGCGAGCGAGGACGAGCTGCGCGCCTTCCTCGCCGACGCGTCGCCCGACAAACGCGCGCGCGCCGTCGAGCGCCTGCTCGCGAGCCCCGAGCACGACGCGCACCTCGCGCGGCGCTGGGAGCACGTGCTGCTCGGCCCCGAGGTGCGCAGCCCCGTCGTCGATCGTGGCGCACTGCGCCGCTGGCTCGAGGCACGCTTCCGCGAGAACGCGCCGTGGAGCGTCGTCGTACGCGAGCTCGTCGCCGCCGAGGGGCGGTCGAGCCTCGGTGGCCAGCTCGGCCCGGCGCTCTCGGCCGACGATCCCGAGCGAGCCGCCGCCGAGCAGCGCGAGGGCATCCACGGCGGCGCCAACTACACGCTGCGCTTCGCGCGCACGCCGGCCGATCTCGGTGGCCACGTGGCCCGCACCTTCCTCGGCGTGCGCATCGAGTGCGCACGCTGCCACGACCACAAGACCGAGCCCTGGAAGCAGGACGACTACCGCGCGTTCTCGTCGGCGCTCCTGCGGCTCGACGTCGACGCCGAGCGCGAAGGCCGCGGCATGTTGCGCGTCGTCGAGCTCGGCCCGGCGTCGCGTCCGCCGCGGCGCATGCTGAGGGACGAGGAGGTCTCGGCGATCGTCGACACGGCGCCGCGCACGCTCGACGGTACCCCGCTCGAGCCCGAGGGCGCTCGTGCGGCGATGGCGGCGTGGATCACGTCGACGCACAACACGACCTTCCGACGCGCGATCGTCAACCGCGTCTGGGCCGAGCTCTTCGGCGAGGGCCTCGTACACCCCGTCGACGATCTGCGCCCCACGAATCCGGCCGTCATGCCCGAGGTGCTGGATCACCTCGCGGCGCGCTTCGCGGCCTCCGGCGACGATCTCGACGCGCTCTACCAGCTGCTCTGCGCCTCGCGCGCCTACCAGGTCTCGATCGCGACCGGGGAGGGCACGCCCCGCGATCAGCGCTTCGCCCGCGCTTCGCTCAGGCCGCTCACGGCCGATCAGCTGGTCGACTCGGCCTTCGTCGCCTCGGGCCTCGACCACACGATCGCCGAGCGTGCGCCGGCTCGCGCCGAGGTGCTCGAGGCCCGCCTCCGTCGTCGCATGGGCTTCGTGCACGACGTCGACGCCGAGTCCAACGCCGAGGTGCCCCAGGGCTCGCTCACGCAGGCCCTCTCGAGCATGCACGGCGTGCTGACGACCGCCGCGACCGCCTTCGTGAAGGAGGGCGCGCTCGCCCGCCTGGTGCGGGGACGCTCCGACGCCGAGGCAATCGAGGCCCTGTGGCTCCGCACGCTCGGCCGGCCACCCCACGCGGACGAGCTCGCAGACGCGCTCGCCTTCGTCGCCGAGGGCTCGACCGAGGGCGCGGGCCCACGCGCCTCGCCGCGCCCCGGGCTCGCTCGGCTCTTGCGTTCGGGCGCGATCGACACGCGTGAGCGCGCCTACGAAGACCTGTTCTGGGCTCTGCTCGCGTCGAGCGAGCTGCACTTCCGGAGGTGATCCCCATGCGACGAACCCACGTGGACCCGACCCGACGCGCCTTGCTCGGCCTCGCCTCGCTGGCGGCGGCCTCCACCTTCGTGCGTGGCCTCGCCGCAGCCGAGGATCGCCCGGCCCAGCCCCGAGCCATCCAGCGCTGCATCGTGCTGTGGATGAACGGCGGCCCCTCGCAGCTCGAGACCTTCGACCCCAAGCCCAAGAGCCGGAACGCTGGAACCTTCCGCGATCGCGCGACCTCCGCGCCCGGAGTGCGCGTCTCGGAGCTCTTGCCCCAGGTCGCCGAGCAGATGCACCACGTCGCGCTCGTGCGTGGGCTCGTGGGCACCGAGGGCAACCACGACCGCGCGCGCTACCTCGCGCACACCGGGCACGCGCAGAACCCCAGCGTCGATGCGCCCTCGCTCGGCGCCTGGGTCGCGAAGCGCCGGCCGGCCGACGGGCTGCGGCTGCCTTCCTTCGTCAGCCTCGGTGGCCCGAGCGCGGGCGCAGGCTTCTTCGGCGCGCCCTTCGATCCTTGGATCGTCGAGCGCCCCGGCGAGCTGCCGGACGACGTCGAGCCCCTCGTGCCCTTGCCGGCCCAGCGGCAGCGCCGGCGCGTCGACCTGCTCGCGCGCCTCGACGCGGGCTTCGCCGCGCGCCACGCCGACCCGGCCGCCGCCGCGCGCATCGCATTGCGTGACCGCGCGCTCTCACTGGCCGAGGCCCCCGAGATCCGCGCCTTCGAGCTCGAGGAGGAGCCCGTCGCGCTGCGCCGTGCCTATGGCGACACCACCTTCGGTCGAGGTTGCCTCGTCGCGCGCAGGCTCGTCGAGGCCGGCGTACCTTTCGTCGAGGTCACCCAGGACGGTTGGGACACGCACGACGACGGCTTCGACCGCACGAAGCGCCTCGCCGGCGAGCTCGACCCGGCGATGGCGACTTTGCTCGCGGACCTGTCGAAGCGAGGGATGCTCGAATCGACGCTCGTCGTGTGGATGGGCGAGTTCGGTCGCACGCCGCGCATCAATGGTCGAGACGGCCGCGATCACCACCCGTCCGCGTTCACGGCGGCGCTCGCCGGCGGGGGCGTGCGCGGCGGCCTCGTGCACGGCGAGACCGACGCCGACGCGGCCCGCGTGGTGCGCGATCCGGTCAGCGTGCCGGATCTCGTCGCCACGATCGCGTGGCGGCTCGGTGTCGACCCGGGCCTCGTCGAATGGAGCCCCGCGGGGCGCCCCATTTCGCCTGCGGAGGGCGGGACGCCGATTCGATCACTGTTCGTCGCCTGAGACTCCGGTCGCTCGCTCAGGCTCGCGTGAGTCGCGACGCCGCGAGCCCGATCAAGCCGGCCAGGAGCAGCGCCGAGCCGTGGCCGACGAGCATGTGCGCCGCGCTGTCGACCGCGCAATGCAGCTCCATCGCAGCCACGGCCAGGGCGCCGGCGACGACGCCGAGGGCGAGGCTCCGCTTGCGTGCGCTCGTCGCGAAGGCGTGCCGGTAGGCGAAGACGAGCGCCGCGAGTGGCACGGCCGCGACCGCCATCGACGCCGCGAGGCAGGCGAGCGTCGCGCGCCACATCGATCCGGGCACACCCGCGCCCGAGTGCAGCGCGCCGGCGATGGCGAGCAGCGCGAAGGGAGCGAGCAGCCAGGGGGCCCAGCGCGACGCGTCGCGCGAGGGCCGGTAGGAGGCCGCGAACCAGCCAGCCGCAGCGGCCAGCAAGCTCACGGCGATCGTGGGGACGAGGCCGCCTCGGCTCGCCTCGACGAGATCGCTGCGTGGGCCCATCGCGAGGGCGAGCGCCAGGGCAGCCACGAGCGCGAGCACCGCGGCGAGGGCCCGCCGCAGGCGGAGCGCGCTCCTGGGAGGCGAGGCTCGGAGCTCCGTCGGCGCTGGTGGGAGCGGCGGCGCCGCCGTCGCTGCCGCCGGGTCGGGGATCTCGTCGAGGCGGCGCAGATCGAGGTCGGAGCTCATCGGTCGGTCTCTCCCTGGGACAGCGCCGCTCGCAGCGCCTCGTAGGCGCGGAAAGCGCGGAGCTTCACCGCCGTCGGGGTGGCGTCGAGCACCTCGGCGGCTTCGTTCACCGACAGCCCCTCGAAGCGCAGCAGCACGAAGGCTTCGCGCTGGTTCACCGGGAGGCGCGCGAGCACCGCCTGCACCGTCCTCGCGGCGTCGCTCGCGATCGCGTGCTCTTCGCTGGACGCCGCGGTCGAGCGTGCGGTGGCGATGGGGCCACGCTCGTCGTCGTCCTCGAGCCTCTCGTGGCGCGTCGCGCTGCGCCTCAGCTCGTCGCGGAAGGTGTTGCGCGCAATCGCGACTGCCCAAGGCACCACGGCCGCGCCGCGCGTGAAGCTGCCGCGCGCGCGGTGCATGCGCAGGAAGGTCTCCTGGGTGAGGTCGGAGGCGCGGTGCGGCGCCCCCGTGAGCCGCGTGAGAAAGCGCATCACCCGTGGGCCGAGCTCCTCGTAGAGCGGCCCGAAGGCCGTGTCGTCGCCCGTGGCGTAGCGTTCCATGAGCTGGTCGAGCGGATCCGCGCCGCTGCGGGGAGCGCGAGGCGGCGTGGAGGCGTTCAGGTCGGCGGCTTCGAGCCCTGAGGCAGTGGCCATGGATGCGCGGAGTGCGGAGCGAGCCCGGAGCCTCTCAGGCTGCTCGCAGACGTCAACCGAAGCGTCGCGATCTCTACGCGGAGATGCTCGCGTGGTTTCGGTCCGACGACCACGCCACACCCGGGCGCCAGGGGCCTGACAGAGGCGCTCCACGGAGCACGCCGTGAGGAGGGCTCGTGAGATGTGCGCCATCGTCGCAGGTAACTACGCGATCCCAGATGGGTTTTTTGTCCATCGCCGGGCGCTGATCTCGCGCGCTCGACCGCGGCATTGCCGCGGGAATCCTGCATCCGCTGCCTCGAAGAGCGCCTCGCTGAGCGCTGGCCCACAGCTTGCTCGATGCGCGGTCCCGCGTCGTTTCACCGCTGTTTCGTCGCTCATCCGACGACGAAGTGCGACTCGGTAGGACAGGAGGCTTCACGTGATCGTGGATCGTGCGCTCGTGTGTCTCGGCTCGGCTCTCTTCCTCCTCGTGGCCGCCTGCGCGCCCGAAGCCCCCATCGGCGAGCTCGACGAGGAGCTCACCGCAGACGAGAGCCGCCCGATCGTCGGCGGCACCTCCGCCGCGGCCTACCCGGAGGCCGTGCTCGTCGACATGAAGAAGAACGGCTCGGTCGTCGGCGTGTGCTCGGGCGCGATGATCGCGCCGCGCGTCGTGCTCACGGCGGGCCACTGCGTACACGGCTTCGACGGCTGGCGCGTGAAGGCCCCCTTCGCGGGTGGGCAGGTCCAGAGCTCGAGCGAAGGCGCGACCTACGACTGGACCAGCGACGGCCAGTACGTCGACCCGAACCAGCACGACGTGGGGCTCGTCTTCCTCGACGGCCCGATCTCGCTGCCCTCCTATCCCACCGTGGCCTCGCAGCGCGTCGCTTGGGGCACCAAGGTTCGCAACGTCGGGCGCATCGACGACGGCGTCACCTCGCACACGGCGCTCTTCGTCGGCCCCGAGGTCGCGGCGCAGAACGGCGCGACCGTGGGCTTCCCGCTCTCCTACCGTTCGGCGGAGACGATCCAGAGCGGCGACTCGGGTGGACCGGTCGTGCTGCCCGGGCCCGCGCCGCACACGATCGTGGCCGTCAACTCGGGCGCCGGCGGCGGCCTCCAGGTGCTCGCGCGCGTCGATCTGCTCCACGCCTGGATCCAGAGCGGGATCGACGCGATGGCGAGCGAGCCCGAGGCGCAGCCCGCGCCGGCCGATCCCTGCCAGGGCATCGACTACGCGGGCACCTGCCAGGGCTCGAAGGTCGTCTGGTGCGAGAACGGCGCGCTGCAGTCGCTGAGCTGCGGCACCAAGAAGAGCTGCGGCTGGAGCGCCGGCAAGGGCTACTACGACTGCCTCTGAGCCGTGGCGCGCCCGGGCGCCTCGATCAGCCCAGCGCTTCGATCAGCCCAGCGCCTCGATCAGCCCAGCGCCTCGATGCGCGCGACGAGGTGATCGACCACGCGCGCGAAGGGCTCGAAGCCGAAGGCCTGCGCGACCGAGGGGCGCAGGTTCGAGTTGGCGTTGATGTCGTAGAAGACACGGCGACCGTCGGGTGTCTCGAGGTACTCGATGCCGCCGATCTCGATGCCGGCGGCCGCGGCGATCCGCTTCGCCGTCGCCACGGCCTCGGCCGGCACCTCGGGGAAGGGGTAGAACTCCACGGGCTTCGCGTCGACCTGGGGCACCTCGCAGGCCGACTCGGCGTCGGGGTCGTCGGGGTTGCACATCGGAGAAGGGCAGAGGTTGAAGCGGCCGTGCGTGACGACGCGCATCGCATAGAGCAGCTCGCCGCCGAGGAACTCGAGCCGCACGATGCCGCGCTCAGGGTCGTGCGCGCAGAGCTCCTGCAACAGGTAGAGGTTGTCCGGAAGCCAGAGCGAGGGATCGCGGGCGAGGATCGCCTCGATCTCCTCGACGCTCTCGACCACGGCGATGCGCGCGCCGCTCCCGCCTTGGTCGGGCTTGATGAGCGCGGGGAAGGGGAAGCCCTCGAGCCCGCGCAGGGACCTCGGATCGTTGAACACGATCGAGCGCGGGCAGTCGATGCCGAGCGAGCGCAAGAGCGAGTGCTGCGCGCTCTTGGAGAGCTCGAGCGCGAAGACCTCGGCGCCGTTGATCACCTCGGCGCCACGCGCGCGCAGATGCCGGAGCAGCGCGAGGTTGAGCGGCACCGCGCGCGTATTGCCGCGCACGTAGGCGCTCGGGCTCGCCTGGTTGAAGTAGAGGCGGGCCTTCGGCTCGTCGAGGTCGCTGAAGTGTGCGCTCTTCAGATCGTAGACGTCGAAGGCGACGCCGCGCCTGCGCAGCTCGTCGAAGAGCGGCTCCTGCCACTCGGGGTGCTCGTGGATGACGACCAGATCCGGCGTGCTCATCGACGCGAGATCTCGGCCGGATCGACGGGCGAGTAAAGCCCCTCGGCCGAGCCCGCTCCGAGCGCAGCCCCGCCGGCTCGCTCGTCGGCGATCGGCTCGAGGCGCGGAGTCACCACGCCGCCGCTCGTCGCGCGCGCGCCGCGCCCTCGCGCGAGCACGCGCAGGGCGGCGCGCAGCGGATCGACCAGCGCACTCCAGGCGCCGAGGGCGTGGTTCTTCTCGCTGCGTGGGATGCCCACGCGCACCGGCCTCGTGCCGTGCGCGATGAACAGCGAACCAGCCATCCAGTCCCACAGCGCGAGGGAGGAGCCGAAGTTCTTGTTCACGTAGGCCTCGGCGCGCGCGTGGTGCACCTGATGCATCGCGGGGCTGATGAAGAGGTGCTCGAGCGCGCGCCCCCACGTGAGCCAGACGTGCGAGTGGCGCAGGTTCGCGCCGAGGGCCGTCCACACGAAGCCTATCGCCTCGACGCCGAGGATCTCCCAGGCCCGCAGCTTGCCGGGGAAGGCCCAGGCGAAGAGCCCCGTCACGAAGCCGAGCGTGAGCACGCCACGGGTCTGGTTGAGCAGGCTCTCGATCGGGTGGATGCGGTAGAGCGTGATCGGCGTGAGCACCTCGGCCGAGTGGTGGAGCTTGTGCAGCTCCCACAAGGCCGGCACGCGGTGCATCGTGCGGTGCACCCAGTAGCGGGTGTAGTCGTCGGCGACGAAGAGCGCGACCGAGAAGCCGCCGATGATCCAGGCGCGGTCCTGGGGCGACTCCCACGGCGGCATGCCGACGGTGTCGCGCAGGTGCATCGACACCCAGAGCATCACGGCGACCGCGGAGATCTTGAAGGGCCAGCTCAGGAGCGGCAGCACGAAGCTGCGCACGGCGAGCCACTTCAGATCGAAGACCGACGATCGGTGCAGCAGGATCCGCTTCGGCAGGAGGTAGCGCAGGAGCGAGGTGCCGTGCCGACGGTGCTTCTGCCACCACACGAGCACGGCGATGAGCAGCGAAGCGCCGACGAAGGGCAGGAAGACGCGGCGATCGGGGCCCACGAGCTCACGCAGCGGCTCGAGCGCGAACTCGCGCAGCGGCGTCAGCACGGGGTCGAGGTACGGCGCGGTCATGGAGGGCGCTGGGCCGGCGGCACGGTCGGCGCCGTCGGAGCGTAGAGCAGCGGGGCCGCGGGTGCCCGCAGTTTTTGAACATGAAAGTCAAGAACGCGCCCGCTCGGCTCGGCGGGTTCCGCTGGGTCACTCTGTGGGTCGAGGGAAGACGCGCGCCGCTGACGTAGTAGGACCGCGCCATGAACCACGCCTCGAAGCTGTGCGCCGCCCTGTGCTGTCTGTCCGCGCTCGCCGTCGGATGCGGAGACAAAGCCGCTCCCGAGGGCGCCTCGAGCGCTTCGCCCGCGAAGTCCTCCGCCGCGGCCGCCGGCTCGGCGAAGGTCGCTGCGAGTGCGAGCGCGGCAGCGACTGCAGCCCCTGCTGCCGCTGAGGCCGGATCGAAGGAGGTGACCGGCAAAGCTCTGCTCGAGCAGTTGAAGCTGCCCGCCGACTCGAGTGAGCACAAGGTGCCGGACATGGAGGGCTTCGCGTTCCGGGGGCCGAAGGACGCGAAGCTCAGCCTCGGCAGCCCGATGGACCGGAAGAAGAAGTGGGGCACGGTGTCGGCCGGCGGAAAGTCCGCAGCCATGCTGCTCGCCAACCACGAGCAGGACGAGGGTGAGAAGTGCATGAAGCTCGCCGACGCGAAGGCGAAGCTCGCCGGCGCGAAGATCGTGCGCGAGCTCACACTCACGAGCGCGCCCGAGGAGAGCGGCGGCAAGAACACCGACCATGGCGAGACGATCGAGCTGGTGGTGTTCGAGCGCGACGGCAAGCAGGGCTTCTACGCCCACAAGGAGTTCAACCACGGCGACGACTCCACGCACGTGTGCTGCGCGGCGGGCGCGCCCGCCGACGCGAAGGAGCTCAAAGGCACGGCCGACCCGGCCGACGTCGACGCGCTGAGCGCCGTCTGCTTGAGCATGACCTTCAGCTTCTGAGCCTCGCGGGGCGGCGCGCAGGCCGGCGCCAGCTCCCTCTTGCGTTGTGTAGGCGTGTGGACTACCTCGGCGCCGAGGGTGGGCGATGCCCCACCACGCCGAGGAGCCCACCATGCTGACCGCACGTCACTTCGCCGCCTTCGCGCTCGTCTCGACCCTCGCAGCCTGCGCGCCCGGCGCGGCCGAGCTACCCACCGACGACGAAGCCAGCGAGAGCGACGCACGCGCCCTCGCGGCCGGCACGCACTACCTCGTGACGCGGCAGGACTACCGCAAGTGCATCTCGCCCATGTGCGGCGGCGTGTACGTGAAGGCCGCCAACCGTCAGAAGACGACCTGCTTCGACGGCACGAAGCAGGAGGAGTGCTACGTCGGCGCGCTCGAGCTCTCGGCGCTCGAGCTCGGTGGCGAAAGCGAGCAGGCGCTGCGCGACCGCGCCATCGCCGGCGAGGTGCTCTTCACCGGCAGCCTCGAGCTGCTACAGGGCGATATCGCGCAGCTCGTGGCGAGCGAGGCGCGCGCTTCGCTGAGCGACGACGACGTGGTGGGCACCTACTACTTCGTCGAAGCGACGGGCGTCAAATGCGCGAAGGCGCCGTGCCCGGTGTTCCGCGCACGCAACCTCAACGCCACGAGCGTCAAGGATCTCACCGGCCTCGACACCTCCGCGCTCGGGCTCGACGAGGCGGGCTGGTCGGAGCTCTCCGACGAGCTCTACTCGAAGGGGCTCGTGATCGCGGGCGTGATCAAGACCAAGGGCCAGTCGAAGACCCTGCACGCGAGCCAAGCCTTCCCGCTCGTCGAGTCCGAGCGCCTGCTCTGCCTCGGTGACGAGGCCTGCGGCGAGGGCGCGTACTGCGACCACAGCGAGTGCCTGTCGAACTGCCCGCCCGGCATGATGTGCCCCGCGGTCTGCTACGGCGTCTGCACCGAGGGCAAGGCGCCGCCGCCCGCGGGCGCCTCGTGCCAAGGTGCTTGCGACGGCGCCTCGAGCGACCAGAGCTGCTGGTGCGACGACTCCTGCAGCTACTACGGCGATTGCTGCAGCGACTACACCGACGTCTGCCTCTGATCCACGCCGAGCCGGGGCCGGGGCGCACCCTCGGGCTCCGCGCGCAAGTCGGCCCGGCGCGCGTCAGACCCGCGCGCCGACTGACCCCGCGCGCGTCAGACCCGCGCGCCGACTGACCCCCCCCGCGCGTCAGACCCGCGCGCCGACTAACCCATCGCGCCGATGAGCAGCACGACGAGGCCCGCGAGCCCGCCGAGCACGAGCGTGAGGAACGACAGCGAGTAGAGCAGCGGGTGGCGCACGATGCCCTTCGTGAGCCCGGCGCTCACCCGCTGCGCGAGCGTCACGGGGCACTCGATCGGCACCTCGCCCTCGCGCCTCCTCCCCAGGCGCTCGAGCATCGCCGCCACGTTCGGGTAGCGCTGCTCGCGGTCTTTGCGCAGCCCACGCATCACGAACCAGGCCATGTCGGCCGGCACGGGCGGCTGGTGCGCGTGCGACGGCAGCAGGAACGCGTTGCGCACCTCTTCGTTCGCCGCGCCCGCGAGGACCTCGTCGAGCGAGGTCTTGCCTTCGAGCGGATGCCGCAGCGTGAGCAGCTCGTAGAGCGTGAGGCAGGCGCTGTAGACGTCGCTGCGCACGTCGAGCTCTTCGCCGCGCGCTTGCTCGGGCGACATGTACATCGGCGTGCCCATCACCGCGCCGCGCATCGTCTCGAAGAGGCGGCTCGTGCCCGCGCGCGACGAGGGCGCCGCCTCCCGCGCGAGCGCGTCGGGCAGCCCAGCGGCGCCTTCGCGGAAGGGCTTCGCGAGCCCCCAGTCCATCACGACGACCTCACCGAAGGCGCCGATCATCACGTTGGCGGGTTTGACGTCGCGGTGCAGGTAGCCGGAGGCGTGCGCGTAGTGCAGCGCCTCGAGCAGCCCGACGAAGATCTCGAGGCGACGCTCGAAGCCGTAGCGCCGGTGGTAGTCGCGGTCGCCCGCGCGGAGCTTGTCGATGACGTGCTCGAGCGTCTCGCCCTCGATGCGCTTCATCACGAGGTAGAAGCGCCCGGCCTCGTCGACGCCGACGTCGTGCACCGGCACGATGTTCGGGTGCTCGAGGCTGCCGACGGTGCGGATCTCCTCGACGAAGCGCGCGAGATCGCCCGGGCTCGCGGCCTCCGGGAGCAGGCGCTTGATCGCGACGCTGCGCTGGATGTCCTCGTCGCGCGCCTCGTAGACCTCGCCCACGCCACCCTCGCCGAGCAGCCTCTGCTCCACGTAGCGAGGGCGCGACGTGGGCACGAGGCGCAGCTCGCTGCCGTCGATCTCCACGCGCGGGAGCACGGTCGTGCGTCGCTCGGCGCCGAGCGTGGCGCTCGGGTCGACGCTCGCTCTCGCGCCGAGTGCGCTCGAGTCCGCCGCGATGGTCGCCGCGAAGGCGGCCTCCGCCTCGACACCAGCGGCGTTCGCGCCCTGCAGGTCGGCGCGCAGGGGCGCGTCCACCATCTGGACCGTGTGGAGGCCAGGTCGAGCTCGGTCGGGCGACTCGCCGCTCTTCATGCGCTGCATTGTGCACGCGCTCGGCGTTCGCGTCAGGCGGCGTCGTGCACGGTGAGCGGCGCCGCGATCTCGGAGCACCTCCGGCGAGGCGAAGGCGCCAGCGGCGCGGCTCGCTCAGTCCTTCGCGGGGGTCGCGTGCGCGCCGAGCGGCTCGTCGCCCACCTCGAGCAGCTCGTCGCAGCCTCCCTCGGCCCTTCTCACCTCGGCCCCACGAGCTCCCGGAGCGCGCGCAGCCGCGCGTCCCGCGGGAAGCGCTCCGCGAAGCGCTTCGCTTCGGCGCGCGCCTCGTGCTTCGCGCCTTCCCGCCAGTGCAGCAGCACCAAGCGGTGGTGATCGTCGGCGCGCTCCGGCTCGAGCGCGAGGGCTTCACCGTACTCGCGACGCGCCTCCTCGTAGCGTCCCTCGCGATCGGCCGCGAAGGCGAGCGCCGCGTGTGCCTCGGCGGCCTCGTGGCGCTCCACCAGCGCGAGCGCGGCGCCTTCGGCCTCGGCGCCGCGCGCCGCGAAGGCGTGGCCCTCGCAGGCGGCCGCGCGCGCGTGGACGAGCGCTCGCTCGGGTCGCTGCTCGCGCAGGGCGCGCTCCGCGAGGACCACGCGGCAGATGCAGGCTCCTGGACGGGCCGCCACGCAGGCCTCGAGGCGGCCCGGCGGCTCTTTGTCGCTCGCGAGCGCCGAGGCGAGCGCGACGAGCGCAGGCTCGTGCGCGGGAGAGCGCTCGAGCACGGCGCTCCACTGCAGCGACGGCGACGCGATGCGCTCGTGGGCCGCGCGGAAACCGAAGATGCCCAGCGCCACGGCCAAGAAGAAGGCTCCCATGCGCTTGTTCTTGAAGCTCGCGCCGAGATGCTGGCCCGCGAGCGTGGCCAGGGTGGCGCCCAGGCCAGCCCAGAAGAAGGGCGCGGCGAGGTAGTAGGCGCCGAGCAAGGGGGCGCCGGCGCGCGCCGTGGTGTGCGCGCCGTAGACGAGCGCAGCGTCGGCGAAGAGCCACAGCGCGAGCGCCGCCTTCGCCTCGAGCACCTCGTAGCGGCGCACCAGCCCCAGCGCGAAGCCCAGGGGCGCGAGCAGCGCGAGCGCGCCGGCGAGGGCCATCCACCACGCCGGGGGCTCGAGCGGCTCGGGCGAAGAGAGGCTCGGCGCGGCGACGAGCAGCGAAAGGTGTGCGGTGCGCGCGAGCAGGTCGATCACGGCATGCGCTCTCTCGACTGGCTCGGCTCAATGTCTGTCCGGAAAAGCCGAACCCAGGGGTTCGGTTTTTCCGACTTGTTGTTCGTCAGAAATCGAGAAAATGCGGAGAAGTCGGGGAAGAATTCTCTGTCTTCGGCTGCCGCGCGCCGCGCTCGGGGCCCCGGCCCCAAGCGCTGTTTGGCATTTCTGGTCACGTCTTCAGCTCGCACCGAGCCTCCGGAGCCGCAGGAGCGACAGCGAGGCGTCGAGGTCGTGCTCGGGGCGGAGCTCGACCTCGGCCTCGAGGACCCAGTCGTTCTCGTGCGCCGGGTCGACGAGCGTCTGGAACGCCTCCCAGCGCCCGGGGCCCAGCTCGCGCAGCGTGGTCTTGTCCGCTGTGCGGGCCTCGTGGTGCGAGAGCAGCTGCCCGTGCTGCGCGAAGTACGGCGCCATCGCGCCCTCGAGCTCTTTGGGCGCCGAGCGTTCGTCTTCGACGAGCGCTTCGCTCGCGGCCTGCCAGTCCTTCGCGGCGAGCGCACGCACGACGCGGTGCAGCTCTCGACGCACGCGCACGAGCAGGGCCTTCGGATCCTCGGCGAGGCTCTTCGGGCGCGTGCTTCTGTCGGAGCGCTCGAGCTTCTTGCCTGTGGTGCGCTCCTCCCACTCGTCGAGCAGGCTCGAGTCGACGCCACGCACCTCGTCGCGCAGGAACAGCCAGTAGTCGTCGAGCAGGTCGGTCTTGTACTGGGCGGGCACCGTCTGCTCCACCGTCTTCACGACGTCGCTCAGGTAGCGCAGCAGCACACCCTCGGCCCGCGCGAGATCGTATTCGCGCACGTACTCGTCGAAGCTCGACCAGCGCTCGACCATGTCGCGGGCGATCGACTTCGGGCGCACCGCGTCGCCGCTCACCCAGGGGTGGCGCTTGGAGAAGTCGTCGAAGGTGGCCCACAGGAGCTCGGCGAGCGGCTTGGGGTGCTCGATCTTCTCGAGCTCGCGCATGCGCTCCTCGTACTCGACGCCCGCGGCCTTGAGCTCGGCGAGCTTGTCGCCCTTCGCCTTGTCGGTCTGACGATCGAGCACGACACGCGGGCTCTCGAGCACCGCCTCGACGGCGCTCAGCACGTCGAAGGCGTAGCTCTCGTCGCTCTCGCGACCCTCCCACAGCACCGGCACGAGCTCGAGCAGGTAGAGCGAGAGCGCGTGGTGCATCGAGAAGTCGCGCTGCAGATCCGGCGACACGATCGCGCGGCTCCCCCGCCGCCCCTCGCCACGCGGCTCGAGCTCGATGATGCCGGCGCGGCGGAGCGCGCGGAAGAGCTGCGGCGCGAGCTTGCGCTCCCTGCGTTTGTCTCGCTCCGGCAGGTGCGAGCGCTCGAGCAGATCGAGCAGGAGGCCGTAGCCACCGCGCTTGCCGCCCTCGGGGTTGTCGAGCAGGTCGATGAGCATGCCGTGCCCGAGCGTGAGCCTCGGCGCGAGCTCCTCGGAGCGGCTCGAGACGAGGCGCTCGAACACGGCCTTGTCCCAGTGCACGTAGCCCTTCACCGGCGGCTTCTTGCGCTCGAGCTTCTTGTACTTCTTCGGGTCGCCTTCCTTCTTCGCGTCGATGCGTTTGTTCTCGATCGCGTGCTCCGGCGCCTGCACGACCACGTAGCCGTGGTCGTCGTAGCCTTTGCGCCCCGCCCGCCCTGCGATCTGCTGGAATTCGCGCACCGAGAGCAGGGTGGTCTTCTCGCCGTCGAACTTGCAGAGCTTCGTGAACAGCACCGTGCGAAGCGGCACGTTCACGCCGACACCGAGCGTGTCGGTGCCGCAGACGATCTTGAGCAGCCCCTGCTGAGCGAGCTTCTCCACCTCGCGGCGGTACTTCGGCAAGAGGCCCGCGTGGTGCAGGCCGATGCCGTGCCGCACGAACTTGGAGATCTCCTTGCCGTAGGGGCTGTCCCAGCGCGAGCCGGCGAGCGCCTCGTTGATCGCGCGCTTCTCCTCCTTCGAGCAGTAGTTCTCGCTCATGAGGTTCTGCGCCTCTTCGGCGCAGGCGCGCTGCGTGAAGCACACCACGTAGACGGGTGCGCGGTTCTTCTCGACGAGCGAGCGCACCGCCTCGTGCAGAGGCTCCTCGCTGTACTCGTAGTCGAGCGGCACCGGGCGCTTGGCGCTCTCGACGATCGCCGCCTTGCGGCGCGTGAGCTCCTCGATCCGCTCCACGATCGGGCGCGGGTCGCCGAGCGTCGCGCTCATCAGCAAGAAGTGCGTGCGCTCGAGCACGAGCAGCGGGATGTGCCACGCGGCGCCGCGATCGCGGTCGCCGTAGTAATGGAACTCGTCCATCACGAGGCCGTCGATGCCCGCGCCCACGCCGCGCCTGAGGGCCATGCTCGCGACGATCTCTGCGGTGCAGCAGATGATCGGCGCATCTTGGTTGATCGTCGCGTCGCCCGTCATCATGCCGACGCGCTCGGCTCCGAAGGCGTCGCAGAGGGCGAAGAACTTCTCGTTGACCAGGGCCTTGATCGGGCAGGTGTAGAACGCTCTCCCACCATTCGCGAGCGTACGGAACACGTGTGCCGTGGCGACGAGCGACTTGCCGGACCCGGTCGGCGTCGCCATGACCACGTGGCGCCCGGCGACGATCTCGAGGATCGCCTCTTCTTGGGCCGGATAGAGCTCGAGGCCGAGCTCCGCCACGTAGCCGAGGAAGTGCTCCAGCAAGGCGTCGGCGCTGCCCCCGGCCGAGCCTGCGCGGGCGATGGCGTCGAGCCGGTCGGCGAGCGGTCGGGTGGGGCCCATGCGACTGTGGTAGGTAGCAGGAGGCTGCCCTCGCGGGGAGCCGTTCGAGAGCTTGCGAGCGTCTCAGAGTCCTGAAACCCTAAGAGCGACATGTCCATCCGAGCTTCCGTCGCCTGCGCGATCACGTGCTTGGCACTCGGCGCAC
>ERZ761602.1652-NODE-1652-length-39306-cov-60.897684_pt1 | contig 39306 bp, 34 predicted proteins | sample MGYA00512165_ERZ761602 | MGnify/ENA primary metagenome ERZ761602 (study PRJEB28899, sample SAMN02445085) | bioreactor sludge metagenome | biome: EBPR sludge; isolation source: Thorneside wastewater treatment plant | place: Australia: Brisbane, Thorneside...
GAGGCGTGAGGCGTGAGGCGTGAGGCGTGAGGCGTGAGGCGTGAGGCGTGAGGCGTGAGGCGCTGCTTCCCCGCCTTACGCCCGCGTCGCGCCGACGTCGGCGCCCGCGAGCGGTGGATGCGAGGCCGCTTGCGCGCGTGCAGCGAAGGTCTCGCAGCGCTCGATGAACTCGCGCGCGCTCTTGGGCATGGTCACGCGCGCGCGGATGATGTCGGTGACGAGGTTGCGTCCCTGCAGGATCAGGTGCAGGCCGTCGGTGGCGAGCTGGCGGGTGCTCTCGTCGGCGGCCGGGCCGAGTGCAGGGACGAGTGCGGCGAGGCGCTCCGAGGCGGTGACGAACTCCGCCCACACGTCGAAGATGTCCGGGTCGGTACGCAGGGTCTCGCACTTGATTTTGGCGATGCGCGCAAAGTCGAATACCAGCGGTTCCACGCCGCGGAACAGCGGTGTCGTGGCGAAGGTGGCGGCCATCACCGCCGCGATGCGGTCCACCGCGCGCAGCGCCTGGGCGATCTTGATGTAGCGGCTCTCGTAGAAGGCCTCGACCGGGATCGAGAAGGCGCGGAAGGGTTCGCCCCACAGCTCGTCGATGCCCTCGTCGCCACTGCGGTGCAACACCAGGCGCCCGAGCTTGAGCGCCTCCTGCAGGCAGCCGCCGCATTCGCGCATCAGCGGGTTGTCGGTGGCGATCTCGATGCCCAGCTCCTGCAACTCCACCAGCTTGGTGAAGATGTCGGTGGCGCGGTTGAACATCGCGCCGGCGTACATCGCCCCCTTGACGCGCTTGCGTGCGGGGTCGTCTTCGGCCTCGTAGGCGCGGCGCGCGTCGTCCAGACGCTTGCCCGGGATGTTGATGCCGTGCTCGACGTGGTTGAACAGGCGCCGGGTGAGCGCCTGGATCAGCCGCTTCTTGGCGTCCAGCGTGTCCGCCGGCGGCTCGTAGGCCTTGAGCCAGTAGCCGTCGTAGTGGATGCGCCGGACACCGTCGATGATCGCGACCGTACCGTCGGGGATGGTGTCTTGCATGGCCGTGGCCGTCCGTTGAGCGGATGAGGGGATGCGAAGGATACGCCCGCGCTCAGGCGCTTCCAATAGCCCGCGCGGAGGCGCGCGCACTGCGCTCGCGGCGCTGGCGACGGCGGCGGGCGGCGACGCGGAGCCGCCAGGCCAGCTGCGTGCCCCAGTAGGCGATGATCGAGCCCGTCACCGCCATGATCACCATGCCGACCAGCAGCGGCTGGCCGATGCCGCTGACCCAGGTCCAGGCCTGGGCGAGCGAGTCGATCGCGCGCACCGGCGCCTCGACGTCGTCGGGCGTCAGGTCGATCGGCGTGCGGGTCCCGATCACGCCGGCGCCGAGCTGGTAGGCGAAATAGTAGAGCGGGCCGTAGGTGAGCGGATTGCTGACCAATGTGGAGGCTGCAGCGATCAGCAGGTTGCCGCGCAGCAGCAGCGACGCGATCGCCGCCGCGGGGATCTGCGCGATCGGAATCATCAGGCCGAAGAACACGCCCATCGCCACGCCACGCGCCACCGAACGCCGGTTTACATGCCACAGCAGTGGATCGTGCAGGCGAGGTCCGAGCCAGCGCAGCATGCGGCTTTGAGTGATGGCTTCGCGAGTAGGCAGAAAGCGTTCGAGCATGGTCCGATCCGGAGCGAAGACGGCATCTTACGCATTGCATCGCAAAGCACAAGCGAGCCCGTCACGGGCTTCGAGGGCCGTGCGCGAGCCTGCCATCCGGGAGGTTTTCTCGCCGGCTTCGACCGCGCTCGCGGCAAGGAATTCAATGAGGCGTGAGGCGTGAGGCGTGGGGCGTGGGGCGTCAGGTGGCGCTCGCTCCTCGCTCCTGACCCCTTACACCCTCACGCCAGCTCGCTGGGAATCACCGCGCGCAGCACCGTCTGCGTCTCGCCCTCGCGCACCCGGTTGGTGAACCACCACAGCGCGCCCTTCTTGATCGTCCAGTCGGCCTCGCTGCCCGACAGCAGCAGCGCGCACAGGCGGCCGAGGCCGGGCTGGTGGCCGACCACCAGGGCGGCGCCGTTGCCCTCGGGCCAGCCGGTGGCCGCGAGGATGTCGGCGACGTTGCCGTCCGGCCCCAGGTTGCTGACGATCTCGAACTCGTCGGTGAAGGCGGTCGCGGTCTGGCGGGTGCGCAGCGTCGGACTGACCAGCACCTTGAGGTTCCTGGGGCGATTGTCCTCCAGCCAGCGTGCCATGCGACGCGCCTGCTTGAGACCGCGGGGGGTGAGTTCGCGGGTGTGGTCGGGGCTGCCGTCCACGGCTTCCGCGTGACGCCAGAGCAGCAGGTCCATGTCGTTCGTCCTGGGTTCGAGGGTGCGCATCATCGGTTGGCGCGGTTACGGCACGATGACTGCGGTCCGTCCCGCGGCCTGCTTCGTGGGCTGCCTCACCATGGCTTGCCGCCCCACAGCAGCGGTTCGCACTCGCGCAGCACACGCCGGCGCAGGCGCGCGTACCGTGGTGCGTGCCAGCCCAGCACGAAGGCCGCCGCGGGTGCGATCCCGGGCTGCTTGCGCGACCATTCGTCAAGCCGTTGCAGCGCGCTGTCGACGTCCTGAAGGAAGCCGAGCGCGGTCTGGGTGCGCACCAGGCCGTTCAGGTAGCGCGCGATCCCCTTCGCGGCGAACAGCGGCGCGAAGAACTCGACGCCGTAGCGCAGCAGCTTGAAGTCGATCCGCAGTGCGTGCAGGCGGGTGGGCTCCAGGCTGGCCGCGGCCTGGGCGCCGCGGCGGGCGCGCTTGCGCAGCCGGTCCAGGCGCAGGCGGGCGAAGCTGCGCAGGTCGGCGGCCTCGGCGAGGCTGTCGGCGCGCAGGCGATGCAGCGCGGCGGTGAACTCCAGCAGTAGCCGGCCCTGGGTGGCGAGGTCGAGGCTGACGCCGGCGTGATGCCGCGCGGCGGCGCGCGCCGCGCGCACGGTCTCGAGCAGGGCCGCCATCGAGGCCGCGTCGGCCAGGCCCTCGGGGGTGACCGGCTCGAGCAGCTCGGCGTGGAAGACGTCGAGGTCGCGCGCATCGCCGAAGCGGTTGGCGTTGTCGCGCAGGCGGGCGTTCCAGGTGCCGGCGAAGGTCTCGGGCAGCGCGGGCGCGAAGATCTTCAGCAGCGCGCGCAGGCGACGGTGGGCGACGCGCAGCTGGTGGATGTTGTCGGGGTCGATCGCGTCGGCATCGCCCTGCGCGAGCGCGGTTGCGGCGTTGCCCTGCCACTGGCGCACGCAGGACAGCGCCAGGCTGCGGAAGGCCTCCACCACGTTGTGGCCGGCCTCGAGCGTGGAGGCCTCGGCGCGCAGCGCACCGGTCGGGGTGTCGAGGAAGAGGCGGTAGCCGCGCTCGGCCTTGGAGAGGTCGGCGGGCATCAGCGGCAGGTCCTGCGCGAGCGTGCAGGCGAAGTCGAGCAGGTCCTGCGCGCGCCCGCTCTCGAGCTCCAGCTCGAGCTCGCAGATCTCCGCCTCGCGCTCTACGCCCTCCGGGGTGCGCACATGCACAGCACCGGTGTCGATCATCAGCAGGATGGACGCGCCCTCCTGCGGGACGAGCCGCCGCGTCTCCCGGCGGAAGCGGGTGGTGAACACCGGCACCAGCTCGTCGCGGTGGCGTTCGAGCAGGCGCGCGGTGGCGGGGTCGTCGACCGCGGTGAAATCGAAGCCGCCGGTCCACGCGGTCTCCCACTCCGGCCGCTGCGACAGCCCGCCGCTCGATACCGCTGCGCACTTGACCGTCTGCAGCATCTGGCGGCCCTGGCGGCGGGTGCGCACCGCCACCTTGCGCGCCTTGAGCTGCAGCTTCGGGGTGTCGAAGTAGGTGTTGTCGAGGGTGAGGGCGTTGCCGCATTTCTCCGCCGCGGCCACCAGCGGGTGGCGGCGCAGCGCGGGGAGCGCGCGCCTGGGCAGCGCGAGCTTGAGTTCGATTTCGTGGCTCATGGATGTCGCCCGCGAGCGGGCGCCGGAAGACGGGGCACCTGAATTCTAGACGCCGGCCCGCGAGGGCGTCATGCACGCTTTTGCGACGTGAAATATTTCACCGCGCCCCCGCTCGCCGGATCGCCCTGTTCGCGGCTGCTGCCGCTCCTGCATGGCCTGCCGGTTTCCGTAGGAGCGCCGCGAGGCGCGAACGCGGCGGACCCGCGCGGGCCACGCCCGACATCGCCGCGCCGCCCATCGGCCGATTCGCGCCTTGCGGCGCTCCTACGCGAACCATCGAGGTTCCGGGCGGGATGTAGGAGCGCCGCGAGGCGCGAACGCGGCGGACCCGCGCGCGCCACGCCCGACGTCGCCGCGCCGCCGATCGGCCGATTCGCGCCTTGCGGCGCTCCTACATGAACCATCGCGGTTCCGGGCGGGATGTAGGAGCGCCGCGAGGCGCGAAAGCGGCGCCTCAGCCCGGGAAATGGCTCGATGATCGGACCGCCGCCTATTCCCCGAACACCGCCCGCCACAGCGTGCGCACCGGCTTGCGTGCGGCGGCGGCCTCGTCGGGATCGACGCGCGAGGGCCGCTCGTTGAGGCGCTGGCGGTGCTGCAGGCGGCGCAGCTCGCGGTAGCTGTCGGCGCAGGCGGCGGCGAGGTCGGCGGGGATCAGGCCGAGCTCGCCGGCGATGCGCAGCAGCGCGATGTTGCCGAGGTTGCCGGTGAGGCGCGGGTGGTCGTGGCTGTGGCCGAGCACCAGGTACTGGATCAGGAACTCGACGTCGATCAGCCCGCCCGCGTCGTGCTTGAGGTCGAACACCTCCTCGCCCTTGCTGCCGTGTGCGTCGCGCATCTTGTGGCGCATCGCCAGCACCTCGGCGCGCAGCTTGTCGAGATCGCGGCGCATGCACAGCACCTCGCAGCGGATGCGCTCGAAGGCCTCGCCGATCGCGCGGTCGCCGGCCGAGAAGCGCGCGCGCGTCAGCGCCTGGTGCTCCCACACCCACGCCGACTCGCGCTGGTAGCTGCGGAAGGATTCGAGCGAGCTCACCAGCAGGCCGGATTCCCCGTTCGGGCGCAGGCGCAGGTCGGTCTCGAAGAGCTGGCCGGCGGCGGTCTGGCTCGACAGCCAGGTGCTGACGCGCTGCGCGAGTCGCGTATACACCTCGGGCGCCTCGGCGGCCTCGTCGTCGTAGAGGAAGACGATGTCGAGATCGGAGGCGTAGCCGAGCTCCTTGCCGCCGAGCTTGCCGTAGCTGATCACCGCGAACCCGGGGTTGTCGCGGTGGCGGATCTTGATGCGCCGCCAGCACAGCGGCAGGGTGAGGTCGAGCACGATGTCGGCGAGTTCGGAGAGGTGGTCGGCGAGCTTCTCCACCGTGAGCAGGCCGGCGAGGTCCTGGGTGAGCAGGCGGAAGACCTGGGCGTGATGGCGCTCGCGCATCAAGTCCATCTGGCGCTCCATGTCGGGCTCGAGCGCCTCCAGCTCCTCGCTCAGGCTGGCGCGGAAGGTCTTCCAGTCGGGGGCGTTGTCGAGGTTGCGCGCGTCCAGCATTTCGTCGAGCAGGATCGGGTGGCGGGTGAGGAATTGCGCCCCCCAGCGCGAGGCGCTCATCAGGTCGGCGACGCGGCGCAGCGCCTGTGGGTATTGCTGCAACAGGGCGAGATAGGCGCCGCGGCGGCCGATCGCGTCGACGAGGTCGAGCATGCGCGCGAGCGTGTCGTCCGCGCCCGGCGTGGTGGCGGCGGCCTCGAGCACGCGCGGCATCAACGCGTCGAAGCGGCTCTTGATGTTGTTGGGGAGCTGGCGGTAGCGCGGGCTGGCGTGCATCGCGGCGAGGCGCTCGGCGGCCGCGCGCGGGTGGCGGTAGCCGAGTTCGCCGAGCGCGTTGGTGGCGGCCTCGGTGTCGCGCGCGTTGGCCCAGGTGGCGTCGAGGCTGTGGTCCTCCTCGGAGGGGTCGCCGAACACGCTGTCGAAGTGCTGGCTCACCACCTCGCGGTGGGCGTCGAGCACCTCGAGCAGCGCCGCGTAGCCGGTAAAGCCCATGGCCTCGGCGACCAGCGCGCGGTCCTCGTCCTTCTCGGGGAGGTCGTGGGTCTGGGCGTCGTCGAGGTACTGCAGGCGGTGCTCGAGCCGGCGCAGGAAGACGTAGGCGCTCGACAGCTCCGCCACCGCCTGCTCCGACAGGATGCCGCGCTCGGGCAGCAGCGCGAGCACCTTGAGCGTGGGCCGCACCTGCAGCGCGGTGTCGCGCCCGCCGCGGATGAGCTGGAAGACCTGGGCGATGAACTCGATCTCGCGGATGCCGCCGGGACCGAGCTTGACGTTGTTGGCGCGCTCGCGGCGGGCCACCTCGCGGCGGATCTGCGCGTGCAGCTCGCGCATCGCGTTGATTGCGCCGAAGTCGAGGTACTTGCGGAACACGAACGGGCGTGCGAGCTGCTCGAGCTCCGGCCAGCGCGCGCCCAGCATCACCCTCGCCTTGATCCAGGCGTAGCGCTCCCACTCGCGTCCCTGGGTGACGAAGTAGTTCTCCAGCATGTCGAAGCCGCACACCAGCGGGCCGGAGTCGCCGTTCGGGCGCAGGCGCATGTCCACGCGGAAGACCTGGCCGTGCTCGGTGATCTCGGCGAGCGCCTGGATCAGCTGCTTGCCGAGCTTTTCGAAGAATTCGTAGTTGCTGATCGACTTGCGCCCGCCGGTGTCGCCGTCTTCCGGATAGATGAAGATCAGGTCGATGTCGGAGGACACGTTGAGCTCGCGCCCGCCGAGCTTGCCCATGCCGACCACGAGCAGTTCCTGCTCCCAGCCGGTGGGCGAGAGCGGCTGGCCGTAGCGCTCGACGAGTGCCGCGCGCAGCACGTCGTGGGCGTGGTGCAGCGCCACCTCGGCGAGCAGGGTCATGGTCTCGGTGATCTCGGCGAGCGGGGCGCCGAGTGCGAGGTCGCGCACGATGAGGTGGCACAGCGTCCACATGCGCAGCTGGCGCAGTGCCGGGCGCAGCGCGCCGTCGCCGCCGGCGTAGAGGACCTCGCGCGCGGCCACGAAGCGCTGCAGGTCGGCCTCGACGAGCGGGCGCTCGATGCTGGCGGCAAGCGCCTCGGCCAGCCAGGGCTGGCTGTCGAGCATGCGCGCCAGGTAGCGCGACAGGCGGCGCGCCTGCCCCACCGCGGGCGGGAGGGCGGGGGCGGGAACGCTGTTCGGGGCGGACATGAGGGACTCCAGTGCGGCGCGAGAAGGGGAAACGAGAGGTCGATCGAGACTTGGTAGAATGCGCGCGCGTCGGCGGTCCGGTGGCGGGCGCGATCCCGGCATTCTAGCTGCCTGCGCCATGCGCCGGCAGCGCTGCAACCGCGCTTGAGCGCAACGTCCTGCGAGCACCCGACTGAGCCCCTCCGACCTGCATCTGCCTGCCGCAGCCATCTCCCCGCCCGCCACCGGCCTGCCTGCGACGAGCGGCCGCTGGCGTCATGCCATCGGCCGGCTTTTCGACGTGCTGCTGGTCGTCTGGTGCGTGCTCGCGGTCGGGGTGCTGGTGCTGCGCCATCTCGTGCTGCCGGCGGTGGGCGAGTTCCGTACGCCGATCGCGGAGCTGCTCGGCCAGCGCCTTGGCGTGGCGGTGGCGATCGAGCGCGTCGAGGGCGGCTGGGCGGGCTGGCGGCCGCGTCTGCGCCTGGCCGGGGTGAGCCTGGCCGATGCGCAGGGCCGTCCGGCGCTGACCTTGCCCGAGGTCGACGCCACCCTGGCATGGTCCTCGCTGGCAATGCTGGAGCCGCACTTTCACCGCCTCGAGATCCGTGCTCCCGACCTGCTCGTACGACGCGATGCGGCGGGGGCGCTGCACGTCGCGGGGATCGCGCTCGCGGAGGGGGGCGAGCAAGGCGATGGCGGCCTCGGCTGGCTGCTCGCCCAGCGCCAGATCCTCATCCATGGTGCGCGCCTCGCCTGGGCGGACGAGGTGCGCGGAGCGCCGCTTCTCGAGCTCGAGGAGGTGGAGTTCCGCCTCGACCGGCGCGCGCATCCGGCGCGCTTCGCGCTCGAGGCGCGGCTGCCGGCCGCTCTCGGCGAGCCGGTACGCCTGCGCGGCGAGCTGCGCCGCATCGACCCGCTGCGACCGGAGCGCTTCGCCGGCCGGCTGTACGTCGAACTCGGGCACACGACGCTGGGCGACTGGCGGCCCTGGGTTGACCTGCCCTTCGGCCTGGAAGGCGAAGGCACGCTGCACGCCTGGCTCGACGCCGATGGACGCGGCGGCCACGCGCTGACGGCGGATCTTGCGCTCGATGGCGCGCGCGCCCGGCTCGGCGAGGACCTGCCGGTGCTCGCGCTCGCCCGCCTCGACGGCCGCGTCGAACTCGCCCGCAACGAGGGCGAGATCCGTTTGGCCGGTCGCGCGCTCGCGCTCGCGACGGCACAGGGGGTCGAGCTCGAGCCCACCGGCTTCGAGCTGGTCCTGGAGCGTGCCGCAGAGGACGGGAAAGGCGAGCGGGGCTCCGGCAAGGGGCAGGCGGCGCGGGACGGCGGGGACGAGCGCGGGCCCGGGGCCGTGGTGGACGGTGGGCGCCTCGTCATCGACCGGCTCGAACTCGCGACGCTGGCCGCGCTCGCCGCCCATCTGCCGCTCGAGCCCGAGCTGCGCACGCGGCTGGCCGCGCTCGCGCCGCGTGGCCGGGTCGAAAACCTGCGCCTCGCCTGGACAGGCGAGCCGTCCGCGCCAGAGCGCTGGGCGCTGGCGGCGCACTTCGCCGGGCTCGGCGTGGCGGCGCGCGACGGCCTGCCTGGCCTCGCCGGCCTCTCCGGCAACGTGGACGGCGACCAGCAGGGCGGGCGCTTCCGCATCGACAGCGAGGACCTGTGGCTCGATTTGCCGGAGGTGTTCGATCCAGGCCCGCTCGCCTTCTCGCGCCTGCAGGCGCGCGGTGGCTGGCAGCGGCAGGAGGAGCGGCTGGCGATCGTGCTCGACGAGGCCGCGTTCGAGAACGCCGACGCCGCCGGCACCGCCACCGGCCGCTATTGGCCGGCGGCGACCGGGGCGGGCGAGGTCGACCTGCAGGCGCGACTTACCCGCGCCGAAGCGACCGCGGTGTGGCGTTACCTGCCGAGGGTCGTGAACGACGACACGCGCAGTTGGCTGCGCAGCGGGATCCGCGCGGCGAGGGTCCCCGAGGCACGCCTGGAATTGAAGGGCGCGCTCGACGACTTCCCTTTCCGTGATGGCAGGGGCCGGTTCCTGGTCAGCGTGCAGGTCGCCGACGCCACGCTCGACTACGCCCCCGGCTGGCCGGGCATCGAGGGCATCGACGGCGAGGTGCGCTTCGAGGGCCCGGGACTGCGCATCCTGGCGCCGCGCGGGCGCATCTTCGGGGTGGATCTGGTCGATGTGGTGGCGGATGTGCCCGACCTCGACCAGCGCCCGAGCGAGATCATGACCATCACCGGACGCGCCCGCGGACCGACCGCCGAGTTCCTCCGCTTCGTGTCGGCGAGCCCGGTCTCGCGCCGGATCGACGGATTCACCGAGGGGATGGTGGCCGAGGGTCGCGGCGAGCTGGAGCTCGAGCTGGTGATGCCGCTGCGCACCACCATCGACTCCCGGGTCCAGGGCGAGTATCGCTTTGCCGACAACCGCATCGTGCTGCTCGGATCCCTGCCTCCGCTCGAGGCTGCGCGCGGGCGGCTGCGCTTCACCGCCGACACGCTGAGCATCCCGGAGGCGCAGGCGCGCCTGTTCGGCAATCCGCTGCGTCTCTCCGCGCAGACCGGCGAGGACGGCACGGTGCGCTTCCGCGCCGCGGGGCGGGCCGACGCGGCAGCGCTGGCGGCGGCGTGGGACCTGCCGCTGCTCGACGAGCTTGCCGGCACCGCGGAGTGGTCCGCCGACATCCGCGTCGGCCGGCGCGGCACGCGAGTCGAGATCGCCTCCGACCTTGCCGGTTTCGCCTGCAGCCTGCCTCCCCCGTTCGGCAAGTCGGCCGGGGAGGACTGGCCGGCGAAGCTGGTGATCGAACATCCGGCTGGCGGCAGCGATTCGCGGATCGCGCTCGGTATCGGTGACCGCGTGCGTGCGGAGCTGGTCCGGGCCGAGGGGGAGGGGCTGCGCGGCGGAGTCGCGCTCGGCCGTGCGAGCGCGGACTCGCCACCGGTTTCGGAGTCGGGCGTGCGGGTCGCGGCGGTGCTCGACCGCCTCGACTTCGATGCTTGGCGCGCGGTGCTGGAGCGGGTCGCGCCGGCCTCCGATCCGGGCGCGGAGGGGGCGGGCGCGGATCCCGGTGGAGGGATCGCCGCCGTGGCGGAATTCGCGCTCTCCACCGACGAGCTGGGTGTGTTCGGCCAGACCTTCAAGGCGGTGGACCTGCGCGCGCGCGCCGATCCGGGCGGCTGGAAGGCCCACCTCGAGAGCGATCGCGCGGAAGGCGAGTTCGACTGGCGCGAGGCGGGCAAGGGCACGCTCTCCGCGCGCTTCCGCCATCTGCGCCTGGTGCGCGACGCCAGCGCCGCTCCGCCCCCCGGCGAGGTCGAGCCCGCGATCGATGAAGCGGCGGAAGATCCGCCGCAGCGCCTGCCCGCGCTCGACGTGGTGGCCGAGCGCTTACAGATCAACGAGCTCGACCTCGGTCGCCTCGAGGTGCTCGCGCGCAACCGCGGCAGCCTCTGGCAGCTCGACCGCTTCGCACTCGAGAACGCGGATGGACGGCTCGCCGGCAGGGGGCAGTGGCGCGCAGGCATCCGCCAGCGCACGGAGCTCGATTTCAGCCTCGAGACCGCAGCGATGGGGGCGCTGATCCATCGCCTCGGCTACCCCGACGTGGTGCGCGGCGGCGCCGCCAGCCTCGCCGGCCAGCTCGCCTGGCGGGGGGCGCCGACGCGGATCGACTATCCCAGCCTGTCGGGCAGGCTGCGTCTGGAGACCGGCGCCGGCCAGTTCAACAAGCTCGAGCCCGGTGTCGGCCGCCTGCTCGGCATCCTCAGCCTGCAGTCGCTGCCGCGCCGGATCACGCTCGACTTCCGCGACGTGTTCTCCGAAGGATTCGCCTTCGACCGCATTTCCGGTACCATCGACCTCGCCCGCGGCGTGCTGCGCAGCGAGGACCTGGAGATCCGCGGACCGGCGGCGCGCATCGCCATGAGCGGGAGTGCGGACGTGGTCTCCGAGACCCAGGACCTGCGTGTGCTGGTGCAGCCGACGCTGTCCGAGTCGGTCGCGATCGGCGCCGCGGCGAGCCTGTTGAATCCCGTGGCTGGAGTGGTGACCTATCTCGCCCAGAAGATGCTCAGCGATCCGATCGAGAAGCTCTTCGCCTTCGAGTACGCGGTGACCGGTGCCTGGTCCGACCCGCAGGTCGCCAAGCGCGGCGCAGCCGCTGCGCCGGATTCCCGCTGATCTGGGCGCGGACGTTGCCGCGACGTTCCCGCCCTCACTCAACCTTTGCAGGGGCGCTGCCGCCAGCGGCGGCGTCCCGCCCGAACGCTGCCTACATGACCGACACTTCGTCCTCCACCCCGGTGCGCATCGCCGCCATCCAGACCGTTTCCGGCCCCGACGTCGCTGCCAACCTGGAGACCGCCGCCCGCCTGATCGGCGAGGCTGCGGCGGCCGGCGCCCGCCTGGTCGCGCTGCCGGAATACTTTCCCCTGATCAGCAAGGACGAGGTCGCCAAGGTGCGTATCCGCGAGCCCGAGGGCGGCGGGCCGCTGCAGGATTTCCTCGCCGGCGAGGCGCGCCGGCATGGCGTGTGGCTGATCGGCGGCACCATCCCGCTGCTCGCCGAGGCTGACGACAAGGTGCGCAACAGCACGCTGGTCTATGACGACCAGGGCCGCCGTGTGGCGCGCTACGACAAGATCCACCTGTTCGGCTTTCAGCGCGGCGAGGAACGCTACGACGAGGCGGCCACCATCGAGCCGGGCAGCACCGTCGCCTGCTTCGACTCGCCGGCCGGGCGCACCGGCCTGTCGGTGTGCTACGACCTGCGCTTCCCCGAGCTCTTCCGCGCCATGGGCGAGGTGGACCTGATCGTGCTGCCGGCCGCCTTTACCTGGACCACCGGGCGCGCGCACTGGGAGGTGCTGCTGCGCGCGCGCGCGATCGAGAATCAGTGCTACCTGATGGCGCCGGCCCAGGGCGGGCGCCACGAGAGCGGGCGGGTGACCTGGGGCCACACCATGATCGTCGATCCCTGGGGCGAGATCCTCGCCTGCCGCGACGAGGGGCCCGGCGTGGTGCTCGCGGAGGTCGATCCCGCGCGCCTGGCTGCGGTGCGCGAGAGCCTGCCCGCGCTGCGCCACCGCTGCCTGGGTTGAATCGTTTGCGCATTTCGCCGGTCCAAGCCTGCGACCCTTCCAAGGATTTACCGATGAGCAAGAGCCAGAACCCCCTCAAGGTCGCCGACCGTTACCTGCTGTCGCCCTATGGCCTGGGCGAGGCGGAACTCGAGAAGACCTTCCGCAAGCTGATGCGCCACGACATCGACTTCGCCGACCTCTACTTCCAGTACCAGCGCTCCGAGGCCTGGAGCCTGGAAGAGGGCATCGTCAAGTCGGGCAGCTTCGACATCGAGCAGGGCGTGGGCGTGCGCGCGATCAGCGGCGAGAAGACCGCCTTCGCCTACTCCGACGACATCTCGCTCGACGCCCTCGTCGGCGCCGCCACCGCCACGCGTGCGATCGCCGCGGCGGGCGAGCGTCGCCGCGTCGGCATCGTCCCGCACAAGCTCAAGAACCGCCTGTACCGCGCCGACGATCCGCTCGACTCGCTCGACGACACCGCCAAGGTGAAGCTGCTCGAACGTCTCGAGAGCTTCGCGCGTGCCGAGGATGCGCGCGTCACCCAGGTCATGGCCCACATCGCCGGCTCCTGGGAGGTGGTCATGGTGGTGCGCAGCGACGGCCACCAGGCTGCCGACGTGCGCCCGCTGGTGCGTGTGTCGATCACCGTGATCATGGAAGAGGACGGCCGCCGCGAGCAGGGCAGCGCCGGCGGCGGCGGGCGCTACGACTACGGCTGGTTCTGCGACGACCGCCTGCACGACTATGCCCGCCAGGCGGTGCATCAGGCGCGCGTGAACCTCGGCGCCGACCCGGCGCCGGCGGGCACCATGCCGGTCGTGCTCGGGCCCGGCTGGCCGGGCATCCTGCTCCACGAGGCGATCGGCCACGGCCTCGAGGGCGACTTCAACCGCAAGGGCAGCTCGGCCTTCTCGGGGCGTATCGGCCAGCAGGTGGCGGCGAAGGGCGTCACCGTGGTGGACGACGGCACGCTGCCCGATCGCCGCGGCTCGCTGTCGATCGACGACGAGGGCAATCCGACCGAGCGCACCGTGCTGATCGAGGACGGCATCCTCACCGGCTACATGCAGGACATGATGAACGCGCGCCTGATGGGCATGCCGGTCACCGGCAACGGTCGCCGCGAGTCCTTCGCCCACCTGCCGCTGCCGCGCATGACCAACACCTACATGCTCGACGGCGACAAGGACCCGGAGGAGATCATCAAGTCGGTCAAGAAGGGCTTGTATGCGGTGAACTTCGGTGGCGGGCAGGTGGACATCACCTCGGGCAAGTTCGTGTTCTCGACCGCCGAGGCCTACCTGATCGAGAACGGCAAGGTCACGCGCCCGGTCAAGGGCGCCACCCTGATCGGCAACGGCCCGGACGTGCTGACCCGCGTGAAGATGATCGGCAACGACATGCGCCTGGATCCGGGCGTGGGGACTTGCGGCAAGGACGGGCAGAGCGTGCCGGTGGGCGTCGGCCAGCCGACGCTGCGCATCGACGGGCTGACGGTGGGCGGGACGGCCTGAGGCGGGGCGGATCTCCGCGGCTGCATTCGCGCCTTGCGGCGCTCCTGCAGAAAACGCCGCGGCTTTCGAGCCCGCCAGGCGCGGCAGCGGCCGCGAACCCGGTGTCCGGGCTGCGGCCGCGATGCGAAAATACGAGCGATCGCGCCGATCAGGTCTGCGCGGGCTTGTCCTTGCGCTCGTCCGGGGTAGTGGTGACGGGCTTGTCGCCGCTGCAGGCGGCGACGGTTTCGAACGGCGTCGCCTCGAGCAGGCGGGCGGCCTGCGCGGGCGTCGCGATCGAGAAGGCGATCGCGGTGGTGGTCAGCATGGCGGCGATGGTCTGGCGTTTGATCATGTCCGGCTCCTTAGAGGTTCTTGTTCATTGTTCGACATCGGGCCGGTCGCCGCGGAAGAGCTCGGGCGTCAGGCCGTGTCGCTGCAGCAGGCGGTAGAACTCGGTGCGGTTGCGCTCCGCCAGCCGTGCAGCGTCCGAAACATTACCCGCAGTCAGTTTCAACAGCTGTATCAGATAGTTTCGCTCGAAGCGGCGCTTCGCCTCGGCGTAGCCGAGCGGCTCGGCCGGCTGCGCCCGCAGGGCACGCTCGACCAGGGCGCGCGGGATCAGCGGCGTGGTGGCGAGCGCGCACACCTGCTCCACCACGTTGTGGAGCTGGCGCACGTTGCCCGGCCATGCTGCGGTGGCGAGCGCCTCCAGCGCCTCGGGCGCGAAGCCGGTGAGGCGCTTGGCGTATTTGCGCGCGAGGCCGCGCAGGAAGTGCTCGGCGAGCAGCGGGATGTCCTCGCGGCGCTCGGCCAGGGTGGGCAGCTGCAGGCTCACCACGTCGATGCGGTAGTAGAGATCCTCGCGGAACTGTCCCGCGGCCAGCGCCGCCTCGAGGTCGCGGTGGGTGGCGGAGACGATGCGCAGGTCGACCGCCTCGGCGCGCGTCGCGCCCACCGGGCGCACGGCGCGCTCCTGCAGCACGCGCAGCAGCTTGACCTGCAGCGCGAGCGGCATGTCGCCGATCTCATCGAGAAAGAGCGTGCCGCCGTGGGCGGCCTGCACCAGCCCGCGATGGGCGCTGGTGGCGCCGGTGAAGGCGCCGCGCACGTGGCCGAAGAGCTCGGATTCGAGCAGCGGCTCGGGGATGGCGCCGCAGTTGATCGCGACGAAGGGCGCAGCGGCGCGCGGGCTGGCGAGGTGGATCGCGCGCGCGAGCAGCTCCTTGCCGGTGCCGCTGTCGCCACGGATCAGCACGCTGGCGTCCGAGGCGGCGAGCAGGCGGGCCTCGCCGAGCAGGGCGTGCATGCGGCTACTGCGGCTGATGATGGCAGCGCGCCAGGCGGTGTCGCCGGCGCTGACCGGGCCGGCGGCGAGGGGGGCGTGGGCGGGATCGGCCCGGATATGGACGGGGCCGGCCAGCTGCAGCGCCTGGCGGATCCCCTGTAGCAGGGCGTGGCTGTCGAAAGGCTTGGTGAGGTAACCGGCGACGCCGAGCGCGGTGGCCTCGACCGCGTCGGGGATGCTGCCGTGGGCGGTGAGCAGGATGACCGGCAGGGCCGGATGCTGGCGGCGGATATCCTCGAACAGGGCGAGGCCATCCCCGTCGGGCAGGCGCACGTCGCTGAGCACGAGGTCGAAGCGCTCCACGCCGAGCCGATTGCGCGCGGCCTCGACGCAGTCGGCAGTGACGACGCGGTAGCCGCTCGCCTGCAGGCGCATCGCGAGCAGGCGCAGCAGGTCGGTGTCGTCGTCGACCACCAGCAGGCGTGCCGGAGCGGAGGTCACTGTCGCGCGAATCGCGCCTGACGCGCTCACCGGACCGCACTCCCGTCGCTGCGCGACATCCTCCCCGCATCATGAGGGCGCTTCCATTCGGGCGGACGGGTGGGCGTGCTCATTCGGGCTGCCCGGTGCGGGGCTGCATCGGAAGGCTTGGCGGGCTCAGCCGGTGTTCGATCTCCGCGAGCGCGTCCAGCTTGCGCTGCAGTTCCGCGTTCTGCCGCTGTAGCGCGTCGAGTTCCCGCTCCTGCGCCTCGGCGGCGGGGATGCCGTCGTCGAGCTGGCGACGCAGCCGCTCGGCGAGCACGGCAAGCCGCTGGCGTTCGCGGATCTGTTCGAGCAGCGCGCGTGCGTAGGGGTGCAGGGTGCGCACCTCGGCGCGCTCGTCGCCGAGCAGGTTCTCGAGGGCGTGCCGCGCGGTGGCGAGGCGGGCTTCGCCGGGCTGGCTGGCCTGCACTGCAGCGTGGAGGCGTTGTTGCGCGGCTTCATGGGCGAGGGTCTCGGCGCTCGGGGCGTTCGTGTCGTCCTCGGCCGCCTGCCCGAACGGCAGGCCGGCGCATCCCGCGAGCAGGGCGAGCGTGGCGGGAAGCAGGGCGCGCGCGGCGCGCGCGATCCGGTTGTGCGCGCGTCCTGGGGCGCGGGGCTCTGCGTCCGCGATCGAAAGGCGGGGGTCAGGCATGAGGCAACTCCACGCGGAAATGGGCGCCCTGCTCGCTCGGCAGCGCACACACCCGGCCGCGATGGGCGCAGATCAGCTCGCGCACGATCGCCAACCCGATGCCGCTGCCGGCTGCGCTCGCCGGGGGGCGGCGGCGGCCCTGGAAGAAGGGGTCGAAGATGCGCTCGATTTCGTCCGGCTCGATCCCGGGGCCCTCATCGCGGCAGTCGATCACGACCTTCGCGCCGACGAGGCCGAGCTCGATCCGGATGTGTCCGCCGACCGGGCTGAAGGCGATCGCGTTGGCGAGCAGATTGGAGAAGACGGTGCGCAGCTTGCCGGCGTCGGCGCACAGGATGGGAGCGTCGCCGGCGAGCCCGATCGTCACCTCACGTGTGCGCGCCGGCAGGCGCTGCTCGTCGCTGATCTCGCGCAGCATGGGGAGGAGCGCGGTCGGCTGCAGCTGCAGGGCGTGCGCGTCGAACTGGCTGGCGTTGTACTGCAGCAACTGCTCGATGCGTTCCTGCAGCGTGCGTGCGCTGTGCGCAAGGATGCCGGTCACCTCGCGTTGCCCGGGGGCGAGCGGGCCGAGCACGCCGTCGTCGAGCAGGGCGACGCCTTCGCGCAGGGAGGCCAGCGGCGTCTTGAGCTCGTGCGAGACATGGCGCAGCACGCGCTTGCGGTCGGCCTCGAGCTCGGCGAGGCGCAGGCGCAGCCAGTCGAGACGTTCGCCGAGCTTGCGCAGGTCGGCGGGGCCGTCTATGCCGATCGGCTGGGCGAGGCGGCTCTCGCCGATCTCGCTGATCGCCTGCTCGATGCGGCCGAGCGGGCGCAGCAGCCACCTGCCGGCAAGCGTCGCGAGCAGGCCGGCAAGGACGAGGGCGGCGAGGACCTGAAGGGCGACGGCACGTCGTTCGCGCTCGAGTGTGCGCATCAGGGCACGATCACGCTCTGCGAGGTGGCGCTCCAGCGCCTCGGCGATCCGGCCAGCGAGCACGCCGAGGCTGCGGAGGTCGTCCTCTGCCGCGGGGTGGTCGATGCGCCCGGTCGACGTGGCGGGCTCCGCCGGCTCCCTCGCGCCGTCCGTTGCGTGGTGCGCTGGCTGGGGGGCTGCCAGGCTTGACAGCCATGCCTGGACGCGGCCGGCGCTGGCACGCCACGCCGCGCCTTCGTCGGACAGCCCCGGGCCGGCGGCCTCCAGCAGCGTGACCGCGGGCAGTGCCTCGGCGAGGGTGTCGCCGAAGCGGCGGGCGAGGGCCGGCTCGCCCAGCACCTGGTACTGGCGAGCGCTGCGTTCGAGATCGACGCTGCGCTCGCCCAGCTGACGCGCCGCCGCGCTCAGGGCGAGCGCGCGCCGGTTGTCCTCCTGGATCGTGATCACGACCGTCTCCATGCCGCGCCAGCCACTCGCGACGGCGGCGGCCAGGCTGGCAGCGATCAGCAAGGAGCTTGCGAGCAGGGTGCCGCGGAAGGAGAGGCGACGCATGAGGGGAGTGGATTGTGCGCCGCGGCGGAGCGCTGCAGCGTGGGCCGACGAGTCTAGGTCGGCAAGCGCGGGCGCGCAGCGGTCGAAATGCAAGCCGAAGTAAGCGGCGGTCATGGGTGTCGCCGTGCGACGACAGTGGAAGTTGCTTTCCCCTGAAGCGCTTGAACGCCTTGGCCGGGCGCAGTGTCGGGTACAGGCGACGTTTTTCCGCGTCCGTGCCCGGCCGCCAATCGTCCTGCTCCGCCAAGCTGCTGAAGATAAAAGAGAATGGACTTCCGGCACAGGGCTTGCTTGAGAGGGCGGGGGGCAGCGCTGGAACTGCGCCACATTTCAGGAGAGAACATGTTCACCAAGCCCAATCTGTTTCACGGCGCCGCCGAGGCGTCCGCGCAGCGCAACAACCCGCGGCCGGCGAGCACGGCTGCCGTAGCGGCGCCCGGATCTCGGCCGGCCGAGGCCGGCGGTCCCACCGTCGCGAGCGGCTTGCAGACCGTGGACCGTGAGGACGCGGCCGCGCCCGCGAGCGCAGTCGGGGAAAGCCGGCTGATCGTCGGCCCCGAGGTGAAGCTCAAGGGCGCGGAGATCCTCGACTGCGACACCCTGGTCGTGGAGGGACGGGTCGAGGCGACGATGGACAGCCGTGTGCTGCGCATCGCGGAGAAGGGTGCCTTCAAGGGCACGGTCGGCATCGATATCGCCGAGATCCACGGTCACTTCGAGGGCGAGCTCACCGCCCGCAAGCAGCTCCTGATCCACGCCACCGGGCGGGTGAGCGGCAAGATCCGCTACGGCAAGATCCTGATCGAGGAGGGGGGCGAGCTGTCTGGCGACGTGCAGTCCCTGAGCGCGAAGGAAGGCCTGCGCGCGGTCGAGACGAGGGCGCAGGAGCCGCGCCCGATCGCCGCCGTGGCGGGCTGAGGCGACACTCAGCGCGAGCTGGTGGTCGCGTCGAGTGCGGGCTGGGCCGCAGCGGCAAGCTGCTGCGGCGTCCAGATCCAGTGTCTCTCCCAGGCGGCGCGGACCAGGTTCGGGTAGTCCGGCTTGCCCAGGCTGCCGTTGTAGCGGCCGAGGGCGCGGAAGAGGTTGCCCTTCTCGAGGTCGAGGTAGTGGCGCAGGATGGTGCAGCCGTAGCGCAGGTTGGTGCGCATGTGGAAGAGGTTGTCGTCCGTGCGGCCGATGACCTTGATCCAGAACGGCATCACCTGCATGTAGCCGCGCGCGCCCGCCGAGGAGATCGCGTACTTGCGGAAGGCGCTCTCGACCTGGATCAGGCCGAGCACCATCTGCGGGTCCAGTCCCGCGCGCGTGGCCTCGTAGTGGATGCTGGTGAGGAGTTCCTCGCGGTAGGCCTCGTCCGGGATGCGTTTCGCCAGCCGGCGCGACATCTCGGCGAGCCACTGCGCACGCTCGCCCGCGTCGGGGATCGGCAGCGTCGGCGCCACGGCGTCGCTGACCGCGGCGTGCAGCGCGGCGCGCACGCTGGCCGCCATCGGCTCGTACTGCTGCGCCCCGGCCTGCGCCCCGCCGACCGCGAGTGCAAGCGCACACGCGGCGGCGAACTGGTGGAGCGGGGCGGGCAGGTGGCGCATGGCGGCGACTCCGGGGATCAGCCCTGCTTGAGGCGGTCGAGCACGTGGCCGAGCACTTCGCCCGCAGGCAGCTTGGCGGCCTCGGCATCGCGCCGGCCCTGGTATTCGACCACGCCTTCCTTGAGCCCGCGGTCGCCGATGGTGACGCGGTGCGGCACGCCGATGAGCTCCCAGTCGGCGAACATGACGCCCGGGCGCTCGTCGCGGTCGTCGAGGATGGCGTCCACGCCGGTGGCGACGAGCGCGTCGTAGAGCTTCTGGGCCTCGTCGCGCACCGCCTGCGACTTGCCCCAGCCCACCGGGCAGATCACCACTTCGAAGGGCGCGATCGCACGTGGCCAGATGATGCCGCGCGTGTCGTGGTTTTGCTCGATCGCCGCGCCCAGGATGCGGGTGACGCCGATGCCGTAGCAGCCCATCTCGAAGTGCTTGGGCTTGCCGTCCTCGTCGAGGAAGGTGGCGTTCATCGCCTTGGAGTACTTGGTGCCGAGGTAGAACACGTGGCCGACCTCGATGCCGCGCTGGATGGCGAGCACGCCTCGGCCGTCCGGGCTGGGGTCGCCCTCGACGACGTTGCGCAGGTCGGCCACCAGGTCCGGCTCGGGCAGGTCGCGGCCCCAGTTCATGCCGGTGAAGTGGAAGTCGGCGTCGTTGGCGCCGCAGATGAAGTCGGCCATGTGGGCGACCGTGCGGTCGGCGATCACCTTGACCGGCTTCAGCAGGCCGATGGGGCCGAGGTAGCCCGGCTTGCAGCCGAAGTGCTCGAGGATCTCGGCCTCGGTGGCGAAGCGGAAGCCCGCCTTGAGGCCCGGCAGCTTGCCGGCCTTGACCTCGTTCAACGCGTGGTCGCCGCGCACCAGCAGCAGCCACACCGTGACGCCGGCGGGCTGGCCCTTTTCATCGACGTCGTCGGTGGCCAGCACCAGCGACTTCACCGTGGTGGCCAGCGGCACGCCGAGCAGCGCGGCGACGTCCTCGCAGGTGGCCTTGCCCGGCGTGGGGGTCTTCTCCAGCGCCTTGGCCGGGTCGGCGCGGCGCGCGAGCAGGGACACCGCTTCGGCCAGCTCGATGTTGGCGGCGTAGTCCGAGTCGGGGCAGTAGACGATGGCGTCCTCGCCGGTGTCGGCGATGACCTGGAACTCGTGCGAGCGGTCGCCGCCGATGGCGCCGGTGTCGGCCGCCACCGCGCGGTACTCGAGGCCGAGGCGGTCGAAGATGCGCTTGTAGGCGGCGAACATGATGTCGTAGCTGCGCCCGGCGGCTTCCTCGCTGCGGTCGAAGGAGTAGGCGTCCTTCATGGTGAACTCGCGCCCGCGCATGACGCCGAAGCGCGGCCGGCGCTCGTCGCGGAACTTGGTCTGGATCTGGTAGAAGTTCTTCGGCAGCTGGCGGTAGCTCTTCAGCTCCTGGCGCGCGATGTCGGTGACGACTTCCTCGGAGGTGGGCTGCAGCGCGAAGTCGCGCTCGTGGCGGTCCTTGAAGCGCAGCAGCTCGTCGCCCATCTTGTCCCAGCGCCCGGTCTCGTCCCAAAGTTCGGCGGGCTGCACCATCGGCATGATCAGCTCCATGGCGCCGGCGCGGTCCATCTCCTCCCGCACGATGGTCTCGACCTTGCGGATCGCGCGCAGGCCCATCGGCATGTAGCTGTAGATGCCGGCGGCGACCTTGCGGATCATGCCGGCGCGCAGCATCAGCTTCTGGCTGACGACTTCGGCGTCGGACGGGGCTTCCTTGAGGGTGAACAGATGGAACTGGCTGGCGCGCATGGGAGTCTTCGGATCAGGCGTGAACAAGCGCGCGATTCTATCGCATGGGGCCGGCGCGCAAGCGTTCGATGAGCCCCAGCTTAGGCGATGCACCGCGGCTGTGCGCTTTCATTGCGTGGCCAAGTGTGAAAAAATCGTGACCAATCAAACGAATTTGAAGGTTCGTCATGCTTGACCGTGAAGGCTTCCGCCCGAACGTCGGCATCATTCTGGTCAATGCGCGCAACGAGGTGTTCTGGGGCAAGCGCATCCGCGAACATTCCTGGCAGTTTCCCCAAGGTGGCATCAAGCACGGCGAGTCGCCGGAGCAGGCCATGTACCGGGAACTCCACGAGGAAGTCGGCCTGCGGCCCGAGCACGTCAGGATTCTCGGCCGCACCCGCGGGTGGTTGCGCTACGAGGTTCCCAAGCACTGGATCCGGCGCGAGTGGCGCAATACCTACCGTGGGCAGAAGCAGATCTGGTTCCTGCTTCGCCTGGTGGGGCGCGACTCCGACGTCTGCCTGCGTGCGAGCACTCATCCGGAATTCGATGCCTGGCGCTGGAGCAACTACTGGGTGCCGCTGGAGGCGGTGATCGAATTCAAGCGTCAGGTGTATCAGCTGGCGCTGATCGAACTCGCGCGCATCCTGTTCCGTTCGCGCAGCTTCGAGTTGCCCGACAGTTATCGCCTGCCCGAGCCGGAGCCTGCTCCCGAAGCGGTGCGGGTGGTACTCGGTGAGCGTGCCGAGCGCGGATTGCGCGATGCGATGCCGAAGTAGGGGCGCTCCCTTCCGCCCGGGTGCCGCGGGGTCGGGGCGTTGCCACCCTGGGCCTGCGGCGCACGATCGTGTGCGCCCGGGCGGGCGCCGTGTCGGCGCCGGGCTTTGGTTGCGCCTATGCTCGCCTTTTTCAAACCCGCTCCGGAGTCTGCTCCCTTGAATCCATTCCTGGCCCCTTGCCTGCGTGCGGGTGTCGCCGCCCTTGTGGCCCTGGCCGTTCCTGCGTCCGCAGGCCTGCTGCTCGACGCCGATCCCGACTGGAAGGAGGGGGAGGTGACCATGCCGGCTGCGCCGCGCGAGGCCGCGTTGCGGGCGATCGACATCGGCACGCCCTCGCCGAACGATTTTTTCGTCGACGAGGAGAGCGTCGGGGTGGGAGCAGACGGCGTGGTGCGCTACACCTTGGTCGTACGTGCCCGCGGCGGTGCGGAGAACATCAGTTTCGAGGGCATCCGCTGTGCCACCGGCGAGCGCCGGATCTACGCGAGCGGGCGCAAGGACGGAGCCTGGGCGCCGCTCAGGAACAGTGCCTGGCAGCCTATCGTCGACAACGGCTACAACCGCCCGCGTGCGGCGCTGGCGCGGGACTACTTCTGCGACGGCCCGGCCGGGCCGCGCGACCGCGAGCATGCGTTGCGCCTGCTTCGGCAGCCGCGCGACCCGAGCAATTCGTCAGGAGTCCACTAATGATCGATCAGGCCATCATCGAGTTCGACAAGGCGCTGCGGACGGTCTTCGCGCCGGCTCGCAGCGTGCGTGCGATGCCGGGTGAGGACGTTGCCGACGCCGAACTGAGCGAAACCGAGCGCAGCCACGCGGCGGCATTGATGAGAGTGAACCACGTCGGCGAGGTTTGTGCCCAGGCGCTCTACCAGGGCCAGTCGATCATGTCGCGCGACCCTGCGATCCGCGACACCCTGCGCCAAGCGGCGCAGGAGGAGACCGAGCACCTGGCGTGGACCGAACGCCGGATCGCGGAACTCGGTGGTCGCAAGAGCCTGCTCAATCCGCTGTGGTACGGCGGCGCGCTCGCCCTCGGGCTGGCGGCCGGGCGCTTCGGCGAGCGCTGGAACCTTGGCTTTCTCGCCGAGACCGAGCGTCAGGTCGAGCAGCACCTCAAGGGGCATCTCGACACCTTGCCGGCGGCGGATCGCCGCTCGCGCGCGATCGTCGAGCAAATGAAGGTGGACGAGGCCGAGCACGCCGAGACCGCGCTGCGGCTAGGTGCGCACGAGCTGCCCGCGCCGGCGAAGGGTGCGATGAAGCTCGCCGCGCGGGTCATGACCGCGCTCGCCTATCGGCTCTAGACTCTGCGAGTCCGGGGCGCTTGCGCGCGCGGCGAGCCTTGCTTCAGTCCGCCTCGACGAGTTCGACCTCGTGCACCATCTCGGCCGTCTTGCCCAGCATGATCGAGGCGGAGCAGTATTTTTCGGCCGACAGGTGTACGGCGCGCTCGACCGTCTCGCGCTTGAGGTTGCGACCAGTGATCGTGTAAACGAAGCGGATCCGGGTGAACACCTTGGGATCGGACTCTGCCCGATCGGCTTGCAGGCGCACGCTGCAGCCGCGCACGTCGTGTCGGCCGCGCTTCAGGATCAGCACGACATCGAAGGCAGTGCAGCCGCCGGCGCCGGCCAGCAACAGCTCCATCGGCCGAGGAGCGAGGTCGCGCCCACCTGCGTCCGGTGCGCCGTCCATCGCGACGAGGTGACCCGTGCCGGTTTCGGCGATGAAGCTCATGCCGTCGAGCCACTTGACCGTGCATTCCATCCTGTTCGCTCCTTCGGGCCCTCGTCCCGTAGCTGGTTTTTTGTTGGTAGAGGCGGCATGTTACCGCAGTGCGTCATGGGCTCGCGCGCGCCACGTGCAGTGTCGTCTTGCCGACACGCGCACCGGCTTGCAGCGTGTGTCGGGAGGTCGATCGCAAGGGGTTGCGGACTTCAATACGGGTCCGTAGTGATGCGGTGCAGCAAATACGACGCCTGGCGGGGTGCCTCCTCCGTCCGGGCATGAGGTCCGACACGCGAGGGAAGCGTGAAAATTGATTCAAAACAAAAAGCTGCCGTGGAATAAAACAAGTTGATAAATAGATCAAAAGTTTTCTTCTGCGACGCACAAAAATGCCTTGCACGCCCTGGGGCGGCTATGCATAATCCGTCCCAGTCGGATCGCAGACGCATCAAGCCTCGATGTAAAGGCTCGCGCCGATCCAAGCAGTGTCTCCTCCACCCTCCTCCTTTGGTGTGGATTTAACGCAGTCCGATCGGACTGCGTTTTTTTTGCTTTTCGCCCGCGTTCGCGCTTCGATGATTGACACGATTCATGTGTTGGAAGTAGGATTGCGAGCTTTCCGTTTGACGGCCATTTCCGACGGCCCGACAAAGATCGAGGATTCACATGAAGACGTTTTCCGCCAAGCCGCACGAGGTCAAGCGCGACTGGTTCGTTGTCGACGGCACGGACAAGGTGCTTGGCCGTCTCGCCTCCGAGGTTGCCCGCCGCCTGCGTGGCAAGCACAAGGCCATCTACACCCCGCACGTGGACACCGGCGACTTCATCGTCGTGGTCAATGTGGACAAGCTGCGCGTGACCGGCAACAAGGCGCAGGACAAGAAGTACTACCGTCACTCGGGCTACCCGGGCGGTATCTACGAAACCAACTTCACCAAGCTCCAGCAGCGCTTCCCCGAGCGTGTGCTCGAGAAGGCGGTGAAGGGCATGCTGCCGAAGGGCCCGCTGGGCTACGCCATGCTGAAGAAGCTGAAGTGCTACGCGGGTCCGTCGCATCCGCATACCGCTCAGCAGCCGCAAGTTCTCGAGATCTGAAGGAGCCGACAATGGCTGTGACTTACAACTACGGTACCGGCCGCCGCAAGACTGCGGTCGCTCGTGTGTTCATCAAGCCGGGCACCGGCAACATCGTCGTCAACGGCAAGCCGGTCGACGAGTTCTTCTCGCGTGAAACCGGCCGCATGATCGTGCGCCAGCCGCTGGTTCTCACCGGAAACGAAGGCCGCTTCGACATCATGGTCAACGTGGTCGGCGGTGGCGAATCCGGTCAGGCGGGCGCGGTGCGCCACGGCATCACCCGCGCGCTGGTCGATTACGACGCCGGCCTGAAGGGCGATCTCCGTGCCGCCGGCTTCGTGACCCGCGACGCCCGCGAAGTCGAGCGCAAGAAGGTCGGCCTGCGCAAGGCACGCCGCGCCAAGCAGTTCTCGAAGCGCTGATTCTTTTCGTCGCGCATCGCAAGTCGAAAGCCGCCCACTGGGCGGCTTTCGTGCTTGTATGTCCCGCTCGCGAGGATTCTTGCGGTGCGGGTGGCCGTAACGAGGCGTTCACCGCTCGTGTCGGCCGATGATGCGATAATCGCCATTCAGTCTTTCGTCGCGAGGAACGAGCATGGTCAAGGTTGGAATCGTAGGCGGCACCGGGTACACCGGCGTCGAGCTCTTGCGTCTGCTGGCGCGTCACCCGGGGGTCGAGCTGACCGCAATCACCTCGCGTGGCGAGGCCGGCATGGCGGTGTCCGACATGTTCCCCAGCCTGCGCCGGCGGGTCGATCTCAAGTTCGTGACCCCGCAGGACGCCGCCCTGGAGAAATGCGACGCGGTGTTCTTCGCCACGCCCAACGGCATCGCGATGAAGCAGGCTGCCGAGCTGGTCGCCGCGGGGGTGCGCGTGATCGACCTCGCCGCCGACTTCCGCATCCGTGACGTCTCCGAGTGGCAGAAGTGGTATGGCATGGAGCACGCCGCGCCCGAGCTCGTCGCCGAGGCGGTATACGGCCTGCCGGAGGTCAACCGCGAGCAGATCCGCAGCGCGCGCGTACTCGCCAACCCGGGCTGCTATCCGACCGCGGTGCAGCTCGGCTTCCTCCCCCTGGTCGAGGCCGGGCTGATCGACACCGACCATCTGATCGCCGACGCCAAGTCGGGCGTCTCGGGCGCCGGCCGCAAGGCCGAGGTGCACACCTTGCTGCCGGAAGCCGCCGACTCGTTCAAGGCCTATGGCGTGCCGGGTCATCGTCACCTGCCCGAGATCCGCCAGGGGCTTGCGCTCGCTGCCGGCCATGCGGTCGGGCTGACCTTCGTGCCGCACCTGACGCCGATGATCCGCGGCATCCATGCCACGCTGTACGGCCGTCTCAAGCCGGGCGTCGATGCGGCCGACCTGCAGGGGCTGTACGAGAAGCGGTATTCGGGCGAGGCCTTCGTGGACGTGATGCCCGCGGGCAGCCATCCCGAGACGCGCTCGGTGCGCGCCTCCAACCTGTGCCGCATCGCAGTCCATCGCCCGCAGGGCGGCGACACCGTGGTGGTGCTGTCGGTGATCGACAACCTGGTCAAGGGCGCGGCCGGCCAGGCGGTGCAGAACCTCAACATCATGTTCGGTTTCGACGAGGAAACCGGGCTCGACATCGTACCGGTCAGCCCCTAAGGGAACTGTCTCGGCCCGATCCGATCTCATTTTGACGATTCCACCGCGGAAGGTGCATCATCCGCGGTGTCCCCCAGCAGAGGAGAAAACATGAGCGCAGAAGTCGCAACCCCGGAAATCATGGTCTTTACCGACAGCGCCGCGAACAAGGTTCGCGAGCTGATCGAAGAGGAAGGCAACCCCGATCTCAAGCTGCGCGTCTTCGTGTCGGGCGGCGGGTGCTCGGGCTTCCAGTACGGCTTCACTTTCGATGAGGAAGTGAACGAGGACGACACCACGTTCGAGAAGAATGGCGTGGCGTTGCTGGTCGATCCGATGAGCTACCAGTACCTGGTGGGCGCGGAGATCGACTACACCGAGGGCCTCGAGGGCTCGCAGTTCGTGATCCGCAATCCGAACGCGACCAGCACCTGCGGCTGCGGTTCTTCGTTCACCGTGTGAGCGCGGCCGTCGCAAAAGAAACGGGGCGCCGCGGCGCCCCGTTTTGTCTGCTGCGGCCGCACGGCGTTCAGCGCGCGTCGGCAAGCTCGTAGTTGAGCAGAGCGAAGCGCTGGCGCAGGTGCGCGGTGTTGCGCTTGAAGGCGGCGAGCTCCTTGTCGTTGAAGGAGTCGGCCATCGGCAGTGCGACCGTCATCGGGTCGGCGGGCACGTCCTTCAGGCGCACCTCGTAGTGCAGGTGCGGTCCGGTGCACCAGCCGGTGCAGCCCACGTAGCCGATCAGCTCGCCCTGGTTCACCGCCTGGCCCTTGGCGAGGCCCTTGGCGAAGCCGTTGAGGTGGGCGTAGTGGGTGGTGATGTCGTTGCGATGCTTGAGCACGATCAGGTTGCCGAAACCGCGCTGGGTGCCGATGAACTCGATGGTGGCGTCCGACGTCGCCATCACCGGGGTTCCGGTCGGTGCCGAGAAGTCGGTGCCGTTATGGTTGCGCCAGCTGCCGTGGATCGGATGCAGGCGGCGACCGAAGTTCGAGCTGACCCGGGAGAACTCCAGCGGCGAGCGCAGGAAGCCCTGCTGCAGGCTCGTGCCGTCGTCGCTGTAGTACTGTTCCTTGCCGCTCGGCCCGCGGTAGAGCACCACCGCGTGGCGTTCGCCGTTGTTGATGAACTCGGCGGCGAGGATGCGCCCGGCGCGCACCGGGTTGCCTTCCTCGTAGATCGCCTCGTAGACCACGTTGAAGCGGTCGCCTTTGCGCAGGTCGGTGTGGAAGTCGATCCAGGTGCCGAAGATGGTGGCGAGCTGGGTGGCGACATTGTCGGGCAGGCCGGCGTCGTCGGTTGCGCCGAAGAGCGAATGGGTGATCGTGCCCGAACGCATCTCGACCATGCTGGTCTGGGCGGATCCGCTCGACTCGCGCAGCGCGAATCCGCCGTCGCCACGCTCGAGAACGACCTGAGCGCTGGAATTGCCGATCGGCAGCGAGAAACTGAGCAGGCGGCCTTCCAGCGAGACTACCGCCGTCACCGAACGGCCCGCGCGCAGCTGACGCAGTGCCTTGCGGCCGGCATCCGAGCCGGACAGTTGGGCGAGCGCGGCGGCATCGTCGATGCGCAGGCGGTTGAACATCGCCTGCAACGTGTCGCCCGCCTGGATGCGTTCGTAGTGGACGAAGGGCAGCGAGGCGTCGGTGTCGGCGCGCGTGACCGCAGGTGCGGGCAGGTGCTCGACGACACGCGCGACGAGCAGGTCCGAAGGCAGGCTGCCGGGTGCGACCGCGGTCGCGGCGACCACCCCGAGCATGGAAACCCCGCCGATACCGATGGCAATCCAGGTTCGCGGACGGGAGAGGAGTCGAGCCGGCAGATCGGCTAGAATTCGAGTCTTTCTGGCCTTCATGGTCTCGGTGGGCTTGGATGCGGGAAAAAAATTTCCGGAAGTGTAGCAAAGGTGCGCTTCGGTTCGGCAAAGTAATTTTGGAGAAATTGAATGTCTGATGTTCAGGCGGCGATCGACCTGATCAAGCGCGGCGCCGATGCCGTGCTGATCGAGGCCGAACTGGTCGAGAAGCTCAAGCGCGGCAAGCCCCTGCGGGTGAAGGCCGGATTCGACCCCACCGCGCCCGACCTCCACCTCGGCCATACGGTGCTAATCAACAAGATGCGTCACTTCCAGGAGCTCGGTCACCAGGTCCAGTTCCTCATCGGCGACTTCACCGGCATGATCGGGGACCCTAGCGGAAAGAACAGCACCCGCCCGCCGCTCTCGCGCGAGCAGATCCTGGAGAACGCCAGGACCTACCAGGAGCAGGTGTTCAAGATCCTCGACCCGGAGAAGACCGAGATCTGCTTCAACTCCGCGTGGATGAACGATCTCGGCGCCGCCGGCATGATCCGCCTGGCCGCGCAGCAGACCGTCGCGCGCATGCTCGAGCGCGACGATTTCGCCAAGCGCTACGGTAACAACCAGCCGATCGCGATCCACGAGTTCCTCTACCCGCTGTGCCAGGGCTACGACTCGGTGGCGATGAAGTCCGACGTCGAGCTCGGCGGCACCGACCAGCGCTTCAACCTGCTGATGGGCCGCGAGCTGCAGAAGCACTACGGCCAGGAACCCCAGTGCGTCGTGATGGTGCCACTGCTCGAGGGCCTCGACGGCGTCAACAAGATGTCCAAGTCGCTGGGCAACTACATCGGCATCGCCGAGCCGGCCAAGGAGATCTTCGGCAAGACCATGTCGGTGTCCGACACCCTGATGTGGCGCTACTACGAGCTGCTGTCCTTCCGCTCCACCGCCGAGATCGCGCAGTTGCGTGCCGAGGTGGAAGGCGGGCGCAACCCGCGCGACGTCAAGGTGATGCTGGCGCAGGAGTTCGTCGCCCGCTTTCACGGCCAGCGCGCGGCCGAAGAAGCGCTCGCCGACTTCGAGGCGCGCTTCCAGCGCAACGCGATCCCCGACGACATCGCCCAGGTCAATGTGAACGTCGGCGCCGACGGGCTGCCGCTGTTCCAGGTGCTCAAGCAGGCCGGGCTCACCGGCACCACCTCGGAGGCGATGCGCATGGTGGAGCAGGGTGGCGTACGCATCAACGGCGAGCGCGCCGAGGACAAGGGCCTGCTGCTGCGCGCCGGCGAGACCGTGGTCCTGCAGGTCGGCAAGCGCAAGTTCGCCTCGGTGGTGCTGTCTTGATCGACTGCGCCGCTCGGCGCGGAGCCGGGCGATGAGCGCGGCCGCGGCTGCCCGTCCGATCGGGGTCTTCGACTCGGGCGTCGGCGGGCTCACCGTGGTGCGCGCGCTCATGGAGCGCCTGCCGCTCGAGGACATCGTGTACTTCGGTGACACCGCGCGCGTGCCCTACGGCGTCAAGTCGGTCGCCACCATCGAGCATTTCACCGCGCAGATCACCGAGTTCCTGCTCCAGCGCGACGTGAAGATGCTGATCATCGCGTGCAACACCATGGCGGCGGTGGCGGCGGACGTGGTGCACCGCCTGGCCGCCGGCATTCCGGTGCTCGATGTCATCGAGGCCGGCGCGCGCGCCGCGGTGGCGGCCTCGCTCGGGCGCCGGATCGGCGTCATCGGCACGCCGACCACGATCAACAGCAATGCCTACGCGCGCCGCATGCACGAGCTCGATCCGGCGGTGCGGGTGTATTCGCAGGCCTGCCCGCTGTTCGTGCCGCTGGTGGAAGAAGGCTGGCTGGACCACGAGGTCACCCGGCTCACCGCGCAGGAATACCTGCGCCCGGTGCTCGCCGAGGAGGTCGACAGCCTGGTGCTGGGCTGCACCCACTATCCGCTGCTCAAGCCGCTGCTGCGCGACGTCGCCGGGCCGCGGGTGCGGCTGATCGATTCTGCGCTGACCACCGCGGAACTCGCTGCCGAGCGCTTGCAGCAGGCGGGGTTGGCGCGCAGTGGCGGCGGTGTGGCCGATTACCGTTTCGTGGTCAGCGACGTGCCCTTGCGCTTCCAGACCATCGGCGAGCGCTTCCTCGGGCGTTCGCTCGGGGCGGTGGAGAAGGTCGACTGGTAGCGGTGGCCCGCGCCCTTTCAGGCCGGGCCGCGTGATACCGGCCGTGCCGGGTCGGCGCACCACTCGCTCCACGAGCCTGCATACAGGCGGGAGCCGGTGAGCCCGGCCGCCTCCATCGCCAGCAGGTTGACGCAGGCGGTGACCCCCGAACCGCACTGGTGCACGACCTGGCGCGCCGTATGTGCGCCGAGCAGGGCGGCGAACTCTTCGCGCAGCAGCGAGGCCTGCTTGAAGCAGCCGCGCGCGTCCAGGTTGTCGCGGAAGAAGCGGTTGCGCGCGCCGGGGATGTGCCCGCCCACCGGATCGAGCACCTCGTTCTCGCCTCGGAAGCGATCCGGGCTGCGCGCATCGAGGAGCAGCATGTCGGGGCTGCCGAGGTGCTCCAGCACGTACTGGCTGTCCACCCTGTCCGGGCGCAGGGCCAGCGTGTAGGTGACGGGGCGCGGTACCGGCGGCTCGTCGTCGAGCGCGAGCCCCGCCGCCATCCAGGCCTGCAGGCCGCCGTCGAGCACCGCGACGCGATGGTGGCCGAGCCAGCGCAGCATCCACCACAGGCGCGCGGCGAACATCCCGCCGGCGTCGTCGTAGGCGATGACCTGGCTGTGGTTCCCCACCCCGCAGGCGGCGAGTCGGGCGGCGAGGCTGGCGGGGTCGGGCAGGGGGTGGCGCCCGTTGCGGCCGGTCTTCGATCCCGACAGCCCGGTCTCGAGGTCGATGAAGAAGGCCCCCGGCACGTGAGCGGAATCATAGGCGCGCTGGCCGAAGGCCGGATCGACGAGGTCCGCCCGGCAGTCGAACACGACCCAGTCGGCATCGCGCAAGTGCTGCGCGAGCTCGATCGCGCCGATCAGCGTCGCATAGGAAGCATTCACTGCGTGGCCTCGGCAGCCTCGCCGGCGGCGATCCAGGCGCGCGCCTCGTCCTCGTCGTCGAAGACCTTGACCTCGGCGGTGACGAAGAGCTGGGACACCCAGGCGCTCCAGGTCAGCCACTGGTCGTCGGTGAGCACTGCGATGCGGCGGAAGTCGCCTGCGTGCTTGCGCGAGAACTTGATCTCCTCCCACGCCACGTCGAGGGTGAAGCCGGCCATCTGGCGCAGATCGAAGAGCAGGTCGACCGGGCCGCTGAACTGGATCCGGTAATTGACCACGTCCTCGAATTCCTTGTAGTCGGCGAGGGTGAATTCGCCGAAGACGACGAGCGAAACGAGCTTGTCGGTGCTCTCGGTGCTGATCATGGCAGTCTCCCTGGAAGTGGTCCGAGATGGGGGCGGGGATGTCCCCACTATAGTCCGCGTGCCGGCGGCGCTCAATCCGTCGCGGCGGCACGCGCCGGCAATGGCACCGACTTGGGGGTGGCGAGCGAGACGCCGATCGCGCCGGCCACGATCAGCCCGACCGCGAGCCAGGACGAGGCCGGCATGAGCTCGTCCCACAAAAGCATGCCGAACAGGCTGGCGAAGATCACTGTGGCATAGCTCAGGTTGGCCGACACGACGGTGCGCCCGTAGCGGTAGGAGCGCGTCATCGCGAGCTGGGCCAGGCCGCCGAACAGGCCGACGCCGAGCAGCGTGGCGAGCTGCAGGCCATCGGGTCGGTGCAGCTCGCCGGTGAGCGCCCATGTCAGGCCCATCGCCGAGGTCATCACCGAAAACCAGAACACGGTGCGCACCTCCGGCTCGCCTGCACGGCCGAGCTCGCGCAGGCTCACGTAGGCGAGGCTGGCGAGCGCTCCCGAAGCCAGCCCGGCGAGCGCGCCCAGCCATTGTTCGGGCTGCAGCGTGGGGCGCAGCAGCACGACCACGCCAGCGAAGCCGGCGAGGATCGCGAGCATGGCGAGGCCGCGCAGGCGCTCGCCGAAGAACAGCGCCAGCACCAGGGCGACGAAGAGCGGCGAGGTGTAGTTCAGTGTGACCGCAGTCGCCAGCGGCAGCAGTCCGATCGCGAAGAAGTAGCAGCCGAGCGCGATCGAGCCCGACACGCTGCGCGACAGGTGCATCTTCCAGTGCGGCGTCTTCAGCCCGATGCCGCGGCTCGCCGCCAGGCCGACCATCATCAGCATGCTGACGAGGCCGCGCCAGAACACGATCTCGCCGGTCGAGAACACCCCCGAGGCCAGCTTCACGCACACCCCCATGCAGGCGAACAGGAAGCAGGAGACGATCATCCAGAAGGCGGGCATGGCGGTTGTTGCGCTGCAACGAAGGGGCTCCATTGAATCACATCGTGGCTTTCCCGGGGTGGCGGCGGGGCGCGTCCGGCGCTAGTCTCGCGGCATCCCGGTCAGCCCCCGTGCGGAGTCGCCATGGCCTACCTGCTCGCCCTCGACCAGGGCACCACCAGCTCGCGCGCGATCGTGTTCGACGCCGACGGGCGCGTGCGCGGCGTCGCCCAGCAGGCGTTCGCGCAGCACTTCCCCGCGCCCGACCGGGTCGAGCACGACCCCCAGGACATCCTGCGCACCCAGCTCGATTGCGCCCGCGAGGCGCTCGCCAATGCCGGCGTGGCCGCGCGCGAGGTGGCGGCGATCGGCGTCGCCAACCAGCGCGAGACCACCGTGCTGTGGGAGCGCGCAAGCGGTCGCGCGCTTGCCCCGGCGATCGTCTGGCAGGACCGCCGCACCGCCGCCGAGTGCGAGCGCCTGCGCGCAGCGGGCTGGGCCGAGGACGTGCGTGCGCGCACCGGGCTTGAGCTCGATCCGTACTTCTCCGCCACCAAGCTCGCCTGGCTGCTCGACCACGTCCCCGATGCGCGCGTGCGCGCCGAGCGCGGCGAGCTCGCCTTCGGCACCATCGACAGCTGGCTGGTGTGGCACCTGAGCGGCGGCCGGCTGCATGTGACCGACCCCGGTAACGCCGCGCGCACGCTGCTCTTCAACCTGCACTCGATGGACTGGGACCCGGTACTGCTCGAGCGCTTCCGCATCCCGCCCGCGCTGCTGCCGCGTGTGGTGGCGAGCAGCGGGGTGTGCGGCGAGACCGATCCGGCGCTGTTCGGCGCCGCGATCCCGATCGCCGGCATCGGCGGCGACCAGCAGGCGGCGACCTTCGGCCAGGCCTGCCTTTCCCCGGGCATGGCGAAGAACACCTACGGCACCGGCTGCTTCCTGCTCATGAACACCGGCCATGCGCCGGTCGCCTCGACCAACCGGCTGCTGTCCACGGTGGCGTGGACCGGTGTGGACGCGTCGCCGAGCTATGCGCTCGAGGGCAGCGTGTTCATGGGCGGCGCGGTGGTGCAGTGGCTGCGCGACGGCCTCGGGCTGGTGCGGCGCGCGTCCGAGGTCGAGGCGCTGGCGGCGAGCGTGCCCGACAGCGGCGGGGTGGTGCTGGTGCCGGCCTTCACCGGGCTGGGCGCGCCCTACTGGGACCCGCATGCGCGCGGCACCCTGCTCGGGCTGTCGCGCGGCAGCGGCGCAGCGCACATCGCACGCGCGGCGCTGGAAGCGATCGCCATGCAGAGCGTCGACCTCGTCGACGCGATGGCGCGCGACGGTGCCGCGCCGCTCGCCGAGCTGCGCGTCGATGGCGGCGCTGCGGCCAACGACCTGCTGATGCAGATGCAGGCCGATCTGCTCGGCGTACCGGTGCTGCGTCCGCGCCTGCTCGAGACCACTGCCTTTGGCGCCGCCTGCCTGGCTGCGCTCGGCTGCGGGCTGTGGAAGCGGCCGCAGGAGATCGCCAGCCACTGGCAGCTCGACCGCCGCTTCGAGCCGCGCTGGCCGGCTGAGCGGCGTGAAGCGGCGCGCGCGCTGTGGGTGCGCGCGGTCGAGCGCGCGCGGGCGTGGGCGCAGGACTGAGCGGCTTGCGCTCATGGAAGCCGCCCACCCGCACGCCCGCGCCCGGCTGCTCGGCCGCCTCGCCGACACGCGCGCGGTCGATGTGGTCGTGGTCGGCGGTGGCGCCACCGGGCTGGGCTGCGCGCTCGACGCCGCGGCACGCGGTCATTCGGTGCTGCTGGTCGAGGCGCACGACTTCGCCGCCGGCACCAGCTCGCGCTCGACCAAGCTGATCCACGGCGGCGTGCGCTACCTCGCCCAGGGCCGCATCGGCCTGGTGCGCGAGGCCTTGCGCGAGCGCGGACACCTGCTGCGCAACGTGCCGGCGCTGGTGCATCCGCTGCGCTTCGTGGTGCCGGCGCGCACGCTGGCGGAGCGGCTCCTGCTGCGCATCGGCCTTGGCGCCTACGAGGCGCTCGCGGGGGCGGACGGGCTGGGCGGCTGCAGGATGCTCGACGCCGCCGGCCTGCGCGCGGCGCTGCCCGGCCTGCGCGACGAGGGCTTGCGCGGCGGCGTGGCCTTCCACGATGCCCAGTTCGACGACGCCGGCCTGGCGCTCGCGCTCGCGCGCACGGCGAGCGGCCACGGCGCGCTGCTGCTCAACCACTGCGCCGCGCACGAGTTGGTGGTGGAAGCGGGCCGGCTGCGCGGCGTCGTCGTGCGCGAGGCGGAGGGCGGGCGTGCATACCGCATCGCCGCACGCGCGGTGATCAACGCGACCGGCGTGTGGGGCGATACGTTGCGTCGGCGCGCCGACCCCGCCGCGCGACCGCTGTTGCGCCCGAGCCAGGGCGTGCATCTGGTGGTCGATGCAGACTGCCTGCCCGGTGGCGACGCGCTGCTGGTCCCCCGCATGCCGGACGGACGCGTGCTGTTCATGATCCCCTGGTGCGGGAAGGTGCTGATCGGCACCACCGACACGCCGCGCGCAGACGCGCCGGACGAACCCGAGCCGCTTGCAGGCGAGGTGGATGATCTGCTCACGGCTGCCGCGTGCTGGCTGCGCCACCCACCGGCACGCGATGCGGTGCGCAGCGTCTTCGTCGGCCTGCGCCCGCTGCTCAGCGCGGAGGAAGATGGCGGCGCGAGCAGCCGGGTCTCGCGCGAGCACCGCATCGAAGTCTCGGCGCAGGGCCTGGTCAGCGTGCTCGGCGGCAAATGGACGACGTATCGTGCGATGGCCGAGCAGGCCGTGGATGCGGCCGAGGCGGTGGGCCGGCTGACGCGGCGTAACTCGCCGACCGCTGCGCTGGCGCTCGATTGCGGCGTGCGGGTGGGCGAGGAGCAGGGCGACGACATCCTGCCGGGCGCGCCTCGCGGGCTTCTGCCCGGCCTGTTGCCCGGCGCCGCCGCGGTGCGGCGCGCGCTGCGCGAGGACTTCGCACTCTCCATCGAGGACGTGCTCGCGCGCCGCAGCCGTGCGCTGTTCCTCGACGCCGCGGCGGCCGCGGCGGTGGCGCCGGCGGTGGCCGATCTCGTGGCCGATGAACTGGGCTGGAGCGCACCGCGACGCGAAGCCGAGCTCGCCGCCTTCCTCGGGCTCGCCGGGCGTTACCGCGCGCGCAGCCGCAGCACCGCCTCCAGCCCGCCCTCGGGGTGATTGCGCAGTGCGATGTCGCCGCCCTGGGCGTGCACCAGATTGCGCGTGATCGCCAGTCCGAGCCCGGTACCGCCGGTCTCGCGATTGCGCGAGGCCTCGGTGCGGTAGAAGGGCTCGAAGACCTTCTCGAGCTCGTCCTCGGCGAGGCCGGGGCCGTGGTCGCGGACGCGGATCTCGCAGTGTTCGCCAGCGCAGGCGAGCGCGAGCTCGACCTCGCCGCCGAACTTCACCCCGTTCTCGACCAGGTTCCACAGCGCGCGGCGCAGCGCCGAGGGATTGCCGACGACGCGGCCCTGCGCGTCCTCGGGCACGCGCACCGTCCATCCCATGTCGCGCGCGTCATCGGCGAGGGCCTGAAGCAGGGGGCCGAGCTCGATCGGCTGCGCCGTGCTGCGCTCGTCCAGGCTGCGTGCGTAGGCGAGACCCTCCTTCACCAGGCCCTGCATGGCGTCGAGGTCGGACTGGATGCGCGTGCGCAGGCCCTCGTCGTCCACCATCTCGGCGCGCAGGCGCAGGCGGGTGATCGGCGTCTGCAGGTCGTGGGAGATCGCAGCAAGGATGCGGGTGCGCTCGGCGACATGCTCGGCGACGCGCTGCTGCATCTGGTTGAAGGCGGCGGCGGCCTGGGCGACCTCGGTGGGGCCGCGGGTGTCCATGGGCGCGCGCGTCGGGTCCTCGCCGAGCGCGCGTGCGGCCTCCGCCATGCGCGACAGCGGGCGCGTGGCGATGCGCACTGCGATCCAGGTGAGCAGGCCGACGCCGAGCACCAGCGCGGCGAGCGCGGCGAGGAAGGGGCCACGCTGATGCGGCATGATCGGCGGCATTGGTGGGATGCCCGGCAGGCGCACCTGCAGCGGGGTGCCGTCGACGAGCGCGAGCACGATCGCCAGGCCGGGATGGGGGCGGTCGTCGCGCGGATGGGTGTACAGCGTCGCCGGGCGTTGCGGCATCGCCTCGCGCAGGGCTGCGTGCAGGGGGTGGTCGTCGGCGAGCGGACGCAGGCGGTCGTGCGGCGGGCGCAGCGCGAGGCGCAGGCGGCGGCGGCCGATCTCGTCGATCCAGCGCTCGCGCTCGGGCGGCGACATGCGGTCGAGCAGGTCGGCGACGCTGGCGATCTCCTGCGCCACGCCTTCGAACAGCGCGCTGCGGCCGATGCGCTCGCGCTCGCCGAGGAAGAGGGCGAGGCTCACCGCGAGCACCAGCGCGATGCCGATCAGCCAGATCAGCATCAGGCGGGCGAACAGGCTGCGTGGCAGCGGCAGCCTCATCGCGCGCCGCCTTCGTGCGGCTCTTCGGCTTTGGTGTCGGCTTCGGCGACGACCTCGGCGGCGAGCACGTAGCCTTCGTTGCGCACGGTCTTGATGATTGCCGGTTCGCGCGCGTTGTCGCCGAGGCGCTGGCGCAGCCGGCTCACCAGCAGGTCGATCGAGCGGTCGAACACGTCGGCCTCGCGGCCCTGGGTGAGCTCCATGAGCTGGTCGCGCGACAGCACCTTCTGCGGGTGAGAGAGGAAGACCGCGAGCATGCGGTATTCGGCGCCCGAGAGCGCGACCACCGTGCCCTCGGCGTCGACCAGGTGGCGGTTGACCGTGTCCAGGCACCAGTGCGCGAAGCGCAGCAGGCGCGCGTTGGCGGGCGGGGTGGCGTCGAGGTTGGGCGGCAGCGCGCGCGTGCGGCGCAGCACCGCGCGGATGCGGGCGAAGAGCTCGCGCGGCACGAAGGGCTTGGCAAGGTAGTCGTCTGCACCCATCTCGAGGCCGATGATGCGGTCCATGTCCTCGCCGCGCGCGGTGAGCATCAGGATCGGGGTGTTGGCGTGCGGTCCGCCGCTCGCGCGCAGGTTGCGGCACAGGGTGAGTCCGTCCTCGCCCGGCATCATGAGGTCGAGCACGACGAGGTCGATGCGGTGGGTCTCGAGCGCGGCCTTCATCTCGCGCCCGTCGGCCGCGGTGGTGCAGCGCAGGCCCTGCTTCTCGAGGTAGTCGGCGAGCAGCTGGCGGATGTCGCGATCGTCGTCGACGATCAGGATGTGGTCGGACGTGTTCATGCGGGGGTCTCCATGGCCTGGATCATAAGGCGGGGCGGGGCCGGCTTTGTATCCCAGCGTATCTGCGCGCGCTGCCGAGACATCAGGCTGCAAACGCGCGCCGCGCGGACAAACCCCGCTTACATCGCGGTGTTCAAATGGCTCCGTCGCCCGAACGGACGGGCAACACGGACAAGCAACCCACAGGAGAGCCATCATGAAAAACTGGATGAAAACCTCGATCGCCGCCGCCATCATCGCCACCGGCGCCATCGGCAGCACCGCCGCGCTGGCCTGGGGTGGCCATTGCGACGGCCCGCGCGGCGGCAAGGCCGGCTGGTCGCAGATGGCGCCCGAGCAGATGAAGGCGAAGATGGCCGAGCGCGCCGAGCTGCACATGGCGCGCCTCGAACTCGCGCTGGCGCTGACCCCGGAGCAGAAGCCCGCCTTCGAGAGCTTCAAGACCGACATGAAGGCGCGTGCCGAGCGCATGGCCGCGACCATGGCCGAGCGTCGCGCCGCGGGCCAGCCGAAGACGGCGATCGAGCGCATGCAGCGCATGGAGGAGATGAGCAAGCTGCGCCAGGCCGAGATGGGCGAGGCGCGCAAGTCGGTCGAGGCCTTCTATGCGACGCTGAGCGATGCGCAGAAGACCGTGTTCGATGCGGAGTTCCAGCAGATGGGGCGCAAGGGCGAGCGCGGCATGAAGGGCGGCGGTCCGCGTGACGGCAGCGGCATGGGGCCGGGCCGCGGCTGAGCGCTCACCCCCTTTCGCATCTTGCTTCGAGGTCCGGGGCCACCCTTCGGGGTGGCCCCGGTGTTTTTTGTGGGAGCGCCGGCAGGCGCGAATGCGGCGGCCCGATACCCGCCGACGCATATCGCCTCGTCACCGCCTGTTCGGGGCTCGCGCCGCTCCACAGGAGCTTCGATCGAGGTGCGCATGGTTCTCGCCCAGGAAACGAAAAAAGGCCACCCCGCAGGATGGCCTTTCGTCTCCTCCCCCGTGATGAGGGAAGCAGTCTCTTAGTGGAACTGCTCTTCTTCGGTCGAGCCGGTCAGCGCCTTGACCGAGGACGAGCCGCCCTGGATCACGGTGGTGACGTCGTCGAAGTAGCCGGTACCGACTTCCTGCTGGTGCGAGACGAAGGTGTAGCCCATCTCGCGCGCTGCGAATTCCGGTTCCTGAACCATTTCAACGTAGTGCTTCATGCCTTCGCCGCGAGCGTAAGCGTGGGCGAACTTGAAGGTGTTGAACCAGTTGACGTGGATGCCGGCCAGGGTGATGAACTGATACTTGTAGCCCAGCGCGGACAGTTCTTCCTGGAAGGACGCGATCTGCGAGTCGTTGAGGTTCTTCTTCCAGTTGAAGGACGGCGAGCAGTTGTACGACAGCAGCTTGCCCGGGCAGGCTGCCAGCACCGCTTGAGCGAACTCACGGGCGAAGCCGATGTCGGGCACGCCGGTTTCGCACCACACCAGGTCGGCGTACGGGGCGTAAGCGACGCCGCGGGAGATGGACTGTTCCAGGCCGTTCTTGACCCGGAAGAAGCCTTCCTGGGTGCGTTCGCCGGTGAGGAAGGGCTTGTCGTTCTCGTCGTAGTCGGAGGTGATCAGGTTGGCCGCTTCAGCGTCGGTACGGGCCAGGATCAGGGTCGGCACGCCCATGACGTCGGCGGCGAAACGCGCGGAGATCAGCTTCTCGACCGCTTCGCGGGTCGGGACGAGCACCTTGCCGCCCATGTG
>ERZ761602.1654-NODE-1654-length-39271-cov-6.318824_pt1 | contig 39271 bp, 38 predicted proteins | sample MGYA00512165_ERZ761602 | MGnify/ENA primary metagenome ERZ761602 (study PRJEB28899, sample SAMN02445085) | bioreactor sludge metagenome | biome: EBPR sludge; isolation source: Thorneside wastewater treatment plant | place: Australia: Brisbane, Thorneside...
GCCGCGTGGTAGACTCGCTGCCGACTTCACCGGAAAGGACTCACCTGGCCGTATGGCTCTCCTCGGCACCGCCACCGCCCGCGCCCACCCCAACATCGCCCTGGTGAAATACTGGGGCAACCGGGACCAGGCTTTACGCCTGCCCAGTAACGCCTCGCTGTCCATGAATCTGGCCGGCCTGGAAACCGTGACAACGGTGACCTTCGACACCGCCCTGGCCGGGGACCGCTTCACACTCGGCGGCCAACCGCAGACCGGAGCCGCGATGACGCGCGTCGCGGCGCAGCTAGACCTGGTCCGCGCCCGCGCTGGACTGGCGGCCCACGCCTCGGTCGAGTCCGCCAGCAACTTCCCGGCCGGAGCCGGCATCGCTTCGTCGGCGTCCGCGTTCGCGGCGTTGAGTGTGGCGGCGGCGGCGGCGGCGGGGCTGGTCCTCAGCGAGGCCGAGCTCTCGGCCCTGGCGCGGCGCGGCTCCGGATCGGCCGCGCGCAGTGTGCCGGGCGGCTTCACGGAATGGCGCACCGGGACCGGCGACGCCGACTCGTACGCCCTGACCGTGGCGCCGCCCGATTTCTGGCCGCTGGCCGATGTTATCGCCGTGCTCAGCGCCGTGCACAAAACCACCGGCTCCACCGAAGGCCACGCGCTGGCCGACACCAGCCCGCTCCAGGCCGGGCGGGTCGCCGACGCCGGCCGCCGGCTGGCAGCCTGCCGTGCGGCGCTGCTGGCCCGCGACTTTGCGGCGCTGGCCGACGTTATCGAGCAAGACTCGAACATCATGCACGCCGTGATGATGACGTCTGTGCCGCCGCTCTTCTACTGGGAGCCGCTGACGCTGGCGGTGATGAAGGCCGTCACCGCCTGGCGGACCGAGGGGCTGCCCGTGGCGTACACCATCGACGCCGGGCCGAATGTCCACTGCCTGTGCCCGGCCGCCTACGCGCCCACCGTCAGCGAGCGTCTCATGGCCCTCGGCGTCACGCGGACCATCACGGCCCTGCCCGGCGGGCCTGCCAGCCTCACCGGGCGGGCGTGATGACGCCGGCACTCATTAGAAGTTGCATAGCATCCAGCGCTCGGCCAAGGCCTTGCGGTATAATCGCTTTGGTTATCGTCTAGTACCGACTTCTTCGTCCCCAATCCGGGTGAGCGCAACGGTGGCCAGCCATGATTGACTTCAACTTAGGCGGTATCGGCAATATCCTGATCTTTGTCGCGGTCTTGAGCATCCTGGTGTTTGTGCACGAGTTGGGGCACTTTCTGGCCGCGCGCCTGTTCAAGATCCACGTCGAGGAATTTGGCCTGGGCTTTCCGCCGCGCGCCGTCGGGTTCGTGCGCGACCGCGACGGAAAATGGCGGACGTTCTTCGGCCAGGCGGTGCCCGGCCCGGATGTGCTCGGCGGCCCGCGCACGATCTACTCCTTGAACTGGCTGCCGATCGGCGGCTTCATCCGCCCCGCCGGCGAGGACAACCCGCAGGTGACCGGCGGCCTGGCCTCCGCGTCCAAGATCGCGCGGATCTCCGTCCTGGCGGCCGGCGCCCTCTTCAACCTGGTCTTCGCCTTCCTGGTCTTCACCATCGGCTTCCGGCTCGGCTGGCCGGACCGGGTGCTGGTCGACAGCGTCGTCGCGGGCGCGCCGGCCGAGACCAGCGGCCTGGCCGCGGGCGACATTCTTTTCACCGCGAACGGCGCCGACATCCACTACCCGCAGCAGCTCACCGATATCGTGTACAGCCACCTCGGCCAGCCCATCGACCTGCTGGTGGAGCGCGCCGGCGAGCCGATCGCGGTGACCGTGACCCCGCGCACCACCTGGCCGTCCAACGAAGGCCCGATGGGCATCGCCATGGGCCGGGCCATGGTCACGGATTACACCTGGCCGGAGGCGCTGAGCCGGGCCGGACGCGAGATCGTGTTCCAGTTTGAAGAGCTCATCCACCTGCCGGGGCGCCTGATGCGCAACGAGATCCCGTTGGCGGCCGCCCGGCCCATCGGCTTCGTCGGCATGAACGACCTCACCCGCGTCGCCGTCGAGACGGCCCAGGAGATCAACGCCTGGTATCCTGTGCTCCAGCTGGTGGGCCTGATCAGCGTCGCCCTGGCCACCACCAATCTGCTGCCCCTGCCAGCCCTGGATGGCGGGCGCATCATGTTTGTGCTCATCGAGGCGGTCCGCGGCCGCCGCATCGACCCGGCCCGCGAGGGCTTTGTGCACATGATCGGCATGGCCATGCTGCTGATGCTCATGGCCGTCATCACCTACCAGGACATCGTCAACCCCATCCTCCCACGCTAAGCCTATGCCTGCCTCCCACGACTTCGTCCAATTCCTGGATCAACTGCGCGACCTCGCCCAGCCGCTGGCCACCAAAGACCTGTACCGTTTCTCCGATCTGAACAAAGCCGACCTGGCCGCGCTGGAGGCGGCTTGGCCGGAGATGCCGCTCGAACGCCGGCGCAGCCTCATGCAGGACCTGGGCGAGATCAGCGAAGCCAACTTCGAGGTCCAGTTCGACGCCGTCTATCGCCTGGGGCTGGAGGACGCCGACGCCGGTGTGCGCGCCGCCGCCGTCGCCAACCTGTGGGAGTCCGAGGAGCCGGCCCTGATTGTGCCGTTCCTGGACCTGATGCAGCACGATGCAGACGAGGCGGTGCGCGCCGCGGCCGCCAGCGCGCTGGGCCGCTTCGTCTATCTGGGCGAGGTCGACGACCTCCCCAAGCCCCAGGCCCGGCGCATCGAAGACGCCCTGCTGAGCGTCATCAACGGCCCAGACAGCCTGGCCGTGCGCCGGCGGGCGCTGGAGGCCGTCAGCTTCTCGGGCCGGCCGGAAGTGGCCGACCTGATCGGCCGAGCCTATGCCTCCCCGCAGCGTCCCGAGCGCATCAGCGCCCTCTTCGCGATGGGCCGCAGCGCCGACGATCGCTGGAATGAACCGGTCCTGCGGGAACTCGAGAGCGGTGATCCTGAGCTGCGCTATGAGGCAGCCCGCGCCGCCGGGGAACTGGAACTGGCCGACGCAGTGCCGGCGCTCAAGGCCATGATCGACGACGGCGAAGTGCAGGTGCGCGAGGCCGCCATCTGGAGCCTGGGCCAGATCGGCGGCGATCAGGCGCGCCAGATCCTGCTCGACCTCTTGCAGGACGCCGATGACGCCGAGCGCGACTTCATCGACGACGCCCTGGAAAACCTGACCCTGCACGACGAATCGCTGGAGTTCCCGCTGCTCGACATGACCGACGATGAGATCGACGCCCTGCTGGCGGAGGACGAAGACGAGGACGACGAACTCGACCCCGGCGATCCGCTGCCGCCCGGCCAGCGCCTCAATTGAGCCTCCTCGACGTCTTCGTCAACAACCTGCTGCCGGTCTTCCTGTGCGCGGGCGCCGGCCTGGCCGTGGGACGCGCCTTCCGGCCGGACCTGCGCACCGTCTCGCGGCTGTCTTTCTACATTTTCAGCCCCTGCCTGGTCTTCAGTTCACTGACTGGCACCACCGTCACCGGCGCCGAGTTCGGTCAGCTGACCGTCTTCACGCTGGGCATGGTGGTGGTCATGGCGCTGCTGGCGGCCGCCCTGGGCCTGGCCCTGCGCCTGGACCGGCGCACCTGGGCGACTCTGGTGGTCGCCGCCGCCTTCGTCAACAGCGGCAACTACGGGCTGGCGGCCACGCGCTTCGCCTTCGGCGAGGACGCCCTGGCGCGCGCCGTGATCTTCTACGTTATCAGCACCATTACCGCCTACACGCTGGGCATCTTCGTGGCCGCGCTGGGCGGCCAGAACGTGCGCGGCGCCCTGCGCGAGGTCGTCAGCGTGCCGGCCTTCTATGCCGTCATCGCCGCCGGCCTTATCCGGGGTCTGAACTGGCCCGTGCCGGCCTTCCTGGAACGCTCCCTGGGATTGCTGGGTGACGCCGCCATCCCGGTCATGCTGGTGCTGCTCGGGCTGCAGATGGCGGCCATCCGGCCGCGGGCCGAGGCCTGGCCGCCCCGCCGCAAGGTGGTGCTGGCCATCGCCACGGCCCTGCAATTGGTTGTCGCGCCGCTGGCGGCCCTGATGCTGGCTGGCGCCGTGGAACTGCGCGGCATCACCTGGCAGGCCGCCGTGCTGGAGGCCGCGATGCCGGCCGCCGTCCTCACCACCGTGCTGGCCCTGCAATACGATCTAGACGCCGAGCTGATGACGCTCGCCGTCGTCCTGACGACCGTGCTCAGCCCATTGACCCTGACACCGTTGATCCTTTATCTTCAGGCGGGAGTGTGACGGCCGTCACGGCCCTGGCATCCTTCTTGCTGCGCTGGCCCGAATGCCCACCCTGTTCTCACCCACCTGGCTCCCGCGCCCCTGGCGGGCCGTCCTGGCCGCCCTCGTCCTGGCGCTGGCCGCGCTGACGCCGGCCCAGGCGCAGGACGGGCTGCGCGTCGTCGCGCTGCGCACGCCCGAATTCACCTTCGGCGGACCGGCGACCTTCGCTATCCTGGCGGCCGGCGACGCCGATATCACCGACGTCACCCTGCTCCTGCGCACGCCGGACGAGCCGCGCACCTTCGTGGGCAAAGCGCGCTTCACTAAAGGCCAGCGCGTCGAGGCGGTGTATGTGCTGGAGCCGGGCCGGCGGCGCCTGGCGGCCTTTTCGCCCGTGGAGTATTGGTGGGAGCTGCGCGACGCCGCCGGCAATCTGCTCGAGACCGAGCACCAAACGTTCACGTACAGCGACAATCGCTTCACCTGGCAGACGCTGAGCGAGGGCGGCCTGACGGTGGCCTGGTACGCCGGCGATCGCGACTTTGCGCGGCAGGCCCTGGACATCGCGGCCGAAGGGCTGACGCGCGCCAACCGCGTGATCCAGGCGCCGCTGCCCGAGACGGTGACGCTCTACCTGTACGCCAGCGCCGAAGACGCCCAGCTGGCGGTGGCCGAGGGCAACCGGCTGTGGGCCGATGCCCGCGCCAACCCGCTCTTTGGCATCGTCATCGTCGCGCTGCCCCCGGACGCGGTCGACACGCCGACGCAGATGGCGCGCGCGATCCCGCACGAGCTCACCCACATCCTGATCGCCCAGAAGACCGGCGACCGCTTCCCGCTGGTGCCCAACTGGCTCCAGGAGGGTCTGGCGGTCATGAACGAGGCCGCGCCCGATGCGGTGGCCGCCGCCGCGCTGGCCGACGCCTCGGCCGCCGACCGCCTGCTCCCCCTGGCGGCCCTGTGCGGCCCCTTTTCGCAAGACGCCGCCACGGCCCAGCTCGCGTACGCCCAAAGCGAGTCGGTGACCCGCTACATTCATGATCGCTTCGGGGCGCGGGCGCTGGAAACGCTGCTGACGGGCTACGCCGACGGCCTGGCCTGCGAAAGCGGCGTCCAACAGGCCCTGGGGGTGTCCCTGGCGACCTTGGAAGCGGATTGGCGGCGGGACAAAGTCGACGCCAACCCAGACACCCTGCCGTTGCGGCTGTTCGCGCCCTGGCTGATCCTGGGCGGCCTGGTCTTGGCTGGGCCGCTGCTGCTGCTGGCCCTCACCCACGGCGCAGCCCGCCCCAAGCGCATGGTATAATCACTTCTGGTCGCCATCCTCTTCCTGGATGGCGTTTTTTGCGCCATATGAACTCACTCCCTGCGCGCCTGCACGCGGGCGTCTTTGGCCTGGTCCAGGGCGTCAATTTCCGCGCCGCCACCCGTGATCAGGCTCGGACGCTGGGCTTGGTTGGCTGGGTCCGCAACCGTGTGGACGGATCGGTGGAGGTGCTGGCCGAAGGCCCCCGCTCCGACCTGGACCAGTTGTTGGCCTATCTGCACCACGGCCCGCAGTTGGCCGAGGTCGAACGGGTCGAGGCCCTGTGGCAGGCCGGCACGGGCGAGTTCAACCGCTTCGAGATACGGTTCTGAGCCGCTATGCGCACCAACCCGGAACGCCGGGCGTGGGTCGTCTTGTGGGGCGCCTTCCTGACGTTTTGCCTGCTGCTGTATTTCGTCCCAACCGGCGCCCGCTGGGTGCTGCAAAACGCCACGTCGTCGCAGTTCATCGCGCTGACACGCAGCAACACCGTTTACGTGCAGCGCCCCGGCCGATCCTCCCTGGAAGCCAACCTCACCGACATCCCGGCCGGCTCGTCCATCGCCACCGAGTCCAACGCCCAGGCGTCGCTCACGTTTGTCTCGCCGGACAAGCATGAGACGATCGTCTCCGTCGACATCTACGGCGACACCCAGGTCAGCGTCAGCCGCGCTGAGAGCCCGCGCTTTGGCGATCTGAGCCCGCACCCCCACCGGATCGAGCTCAACCTCACCAAAGGCCGGATCCGCGTCTTCACCGTGGCCGACGCCAACCGGGCTGTCGAGGTTCGAATCGTGTCGGCGCCGGGCACGACGACGCTCATCGACGAGCGCGGCGTGAACGCCTCTGTGGAGGCGTCCTTTGTCCAGACCACCGTGACAGTCCGGGAAGGCCAGGCCGAGGTGATGGCCCAGGGGCAGACGCTGACCCTGGCCCAGGATCAGCGCGCCGAAGTGAACCTAGACGCGGCCCCGAGCGGCCCGCTGCCGGTGGAGCGCAACCTCATCCAGGACGGCGACTTCGCGGCCGAGCTCGGCACCATCTGGCAGCCGGAGATCTTCCAGCCGGTCATCGCCGCGGAAAGCCCCGGCGTCATCAGCAAAATCACGCTGGCCGGCCGGCCGGCCGTCAACTTCGCCCGGGTCGGCGATAACTGGGGCCAGGTGGGGCTGGTGCAGGAGATCAACCAGGACGTGCGTGATTTCACGTCGCTGCGCCTGCAGCTCGACGTCTTTATCTCTCTCCAGAAGCTCAACAAGTGCGGCGTGTACGGCACCGAGTGTCCGGTGATGGTGAAGCTGAAGTACATCGACCTGAACGGGACCGAGCGCGAGTGGCTGCAGGGGTTCTACTACGGCCGCGTGGACACGCCGGCCGCGCCGCCCGGCCTGACGTTTTGCGCCACCTGCTCGCCGCGTTACAGCGACCATCTGCTCGTCGAGCAGGATCAGTGGCAGACCTACTTCTCGCCCAATCTCCTGGAGCTGTGGCGCAGCAACAACGCGGCGGCGGCCGTGATCAAGAGCATCACCCTCTACGCGTCCGGGCACAGCTTCGACAGCAACATCGCCCAGGCGCAGCTGCTCGTCTCCGACTGAGCGGCCGGCGCCTCAGAACCCCAGCCCGCGCTCCTTCAGCGACACAAAGCGATGGTGGCCGATCACGAGATGATCGAGCACCTCGATGTCCAGGAGTTTGCCGGCTTCCACGATGGCGCGCGTGACAGCCACGTCCTCCGGGCTGGGGGCCGGATCCCCGGACGGGTGGTTGTGGGCCACAATAATGGCGGCGGCGTTGGCTTTAATGGCGTCGCGGAAGACCTCGCCGACCCGGATCAGCGACGTGTTGAGCGAGCCGTGGTAGACCTCACACGGCCGGCCCAGGACGCGGTTGCGCGTGTCCAGCAGCAGCACGAAGAGGTATTCCTGCTCCAGCGCGGCCAGCTCGTACATGAGCAGGTTGGCGGCGTCGGCCGGCGACCGGACCACCGGGCGGTCGTCGGGCGTGGCCACGGCAATGCGCCGGCCCAGTTCCAGGGCGGCCAGCAGCTGCGCGGCTTTGGCGGCGCCGATGCCCTTGATCCGGCACAGGTCGGCCAACGCGGCGCGGTGCAGGCCGGGCAGGCCGCCGACTTCGGCCAGGAGGCGCTCGGCCAACCGGACGGCGTTCTCACCGGCGATCCCGACGCGCAGGAGGACAGCCAGCAGTTCGGCGTTGCTCAAGGCGCCCGGTCCGATGGCCGCCAGGCGCTCGCGCGGCCGGTCAGCGTTGGGCAGATCCTGGATACGCGGGCGGTGTTCACTCATGCCGGCCAGTATAGGCCGGCCAGCATCCAGCCCAGCGCCGGGTTGGCGGGGAACGGAGAGAAAACCGGACCCGCCGGCGCCGGTTTCGTTCTTTGCTTTTGTCCAGCCCCATCGGTATAATCGCCGCCGACTATGTCCCTCAACTTTGATTTCGCCGCGCTGGCCAACTATGTGCTGCTGGCGGCCGCCTTCGTCGGCGCCTTCCTCAGCGCCTTGTGGCTGAGCCTGGTCATCTGGACTTTCCGGGATATGCGCGCGCGCAGCCGCGACGTCTTCGCCCAGGTGCTGGCCGCCGCAGTGGTCGCCGTGCTGACCGGGCCGGGCCTGATCATTTACCTGATCCTGCGCCCGCCGCGGACGCTGGCCGAGACCTACGAGCAGAGCCTGGAAGAGGAGGCGCTGCTGCAGGAAATCGAAGAGAAACGCGTCTGCCCTGGCTGCGGCCGGCAGGCCAGCGAAGACTGGGTGATGTGTCCCAATTGCTTGACCAAGCTCAAGAAGCCGTGCGCCCACTGTGGGCGCCTGATGGACCTGCCCTGGAACGTCTGCCCCTACTGCGCCACCCCGGTGGAGGGCCTGCGCGCCGCCGATGAGGCCGCCGCGCCGCTCGACGCGTAAACGCCCCGGCCCGTCGAGCCAGCCGCACATTAAGCTATAATCCCGGCCTGATCCAAACGGACAGAGGAGCCCCAATGGCCTATACCCTGATTCAAGTGCCCGCCGGCGAGAAGATCTCCATCGCGGACGGCAAACTGCACGTCCCCAACCACCCCATCGTGCCGTTCATCGAAGGCGACGGCACCGGCCCTGACATCTGGCGCGCCTCGGTGCGCGTGTTGGACGCGGCTGTCGCCAAAGCCTATGGCGGCCAGCGCCAGATCGCGTGGATGGAAGTCTACGCCGGCGAGAAGTCGTTCACCAAGTTCAATACGTGGCTGCCGGATGAAACCGTCACGGCCTTTCGCGAGTTCCTGGTGGGTATCAAGGGCCCGCTGACCACGCCCATCGGCGGCGGCATCCGGTCGCTCAATGTGGCCCTGCGCCAGCTGCTGGACCTGTACGTGTGTCTGCGCCCGGTGCGCTGGTTCCAGGGCGTGCCCTCGCCGGTGCGCCGCCCGGAAAAGGTGGACATGGTGATCTTCCGCGAGAACACGGAAGACATCTATGCCGGCATCGAGTTTGAGGCCGGCTCCGAGGCCAACCGCAAGTTCCTCGAGTTCTTCCAGCAGACCTTCCCCAAGGAGTACGGCAAGATCCGGTTCCCAGCCAGCTCCGGCATCGGCATCAAACCGGTCTCGCGCGAAGGCACCGAGCGCCTGATCCGCTCCGCCCTGCAGTACGCGCTGGACAACCGCCGCAAGAGCCTGACCTTCGTGCACAAGGGCAACATCATGAAGTTCACGGAGGGCGCTTTCCGCAACTGGGGCTATGCCCTGGCCGAGAGCGAGTTCGGTGACCGGGTGTACACCTGGGACCAATGGGAGCGCACCAAGGCGGCCCAGGGCGAGGCGGCCGCCAACGCCGAGCAGAAGGCCGCCCTGGCGGCCGGCAAAGTGCTGGTGAAGGACGCCATCGCCGACATCACGCTGCAGCAGGTCCTCACCCGTCCGGATGAGTTCGACGTGATCGCCACCATGAACCTGAACGGCGACTACCTCTCGGATGCGCTGGCGGCCCAGGTGGGCGGCATCGGCATCGCGCCGGGCGGCAACATCAACTACGTCACCGGCCACGCCGTGTTTGAGGCCACCCACGGCACCGCGCCCAAGTACGCCAACCTAGACAAGGTCAACCCCGGCTCGGTCATCCTGTCCGGCGAAATGATGCTGCGCTACATGGGCTGGACCGAAGCCGCCGACCTGGTGATCAAGGGCATGGACGGCGCCATCGGCAGCAAGACCGTCACCTATGACTTCGCGCGCCTGATGGAGGGCGCCACCGAGGTCAAGTGCAGCGCGTTCGGCGACGCCATCATCGCCCACATGTAACGCCCATCAGGCGGGCGGCCACCGAGACACGCAGACACAGAGGTCGGTGAGAACTCTGTGTCTGTTTTTTTCTCCGCGGCGGCCAGCCCCTGGCAACCCACCCCATGAGCAGTGAGAACGCGCCCGCCGGCGCCGCCATCATCTGGGAGGCCTTTCTGGCCATGCACCAGGCCTTACGAGATGTGGGCGGGCGCGCGCAGGCCCGCTTTGAGAGGTGTGACTGGGCCGGTCTGCAGGCGGATGCCGTGGAGCGGCTGGAGATCCCGGACCGGCATGTGCACCTGGCGCTGAGCCGGCTGCGCCCGCTGCTGGCCGAGCCGGCGGCCGAGCGGGAGCTGTGGCGGCGCGTCAAGACCGCTTACGCCCAGCACGCCGAGGGCCAGCCGGCCGAGGAGATCGCCAAGACCTTCTTCACGACCGTCAGCCGGCGCTTGTTTGGCACGGTCGGCATCGACCCCGAGCGCGAGTTCCGCGGCGCCGAGCTGGAAGTGACGGTGGACCTGGGGCGGGCGCCGGTCTACGTCACCTACGCCGGCACCTCCGCGCTGGCCCTGGCGCACGCCTGCCTGAGCCATGCCCCTTTCCAAATCCCGTTCGAGGACCGCGCCCGCGACGCGCAGCTGGTGGCGGACGCCATCGAACGCCAGCGCCAGGCGGCCTGGGGCGACGAGCCGGTGGCCGCGCTGGACCTGCTCGAGCCGGTGTTCTACCGCAACCAGAGCGCGTTCCTGGTGGGGCGCGTGCGCGCCGCCGGCCGCTGGATGCCGCTGGTCCTGGCCCTGCGCAATCATAGCGGCCGGGCCTACGTCGACGCGGTCCTGCTGGACGACGACGAAGTCAGCATCATCTTCAGCTTTACGCGCTCGTACTTCCACGCCGACCTCGAGCGGCCGGCGGAGGTGGTCCAGTTCCTGCGCACGCTCCTGCCCTGGAAGCGCCTGGCGGAACTGTATACGTCGATCGGTTATCCGCGCCACGGCAAGACCGAGCTGTACCGAGACCTGCTGCGCCACCTGGATTACTCCACCGACTTGTTCACACCGGCGCCCGGCGACCGCGGCATGGTCATGATCGTCTTCACCCTGTCGTCCTACGACTTGGTCTTCAAGGTCATCCGCGACCAGTTCGCCTACCCCAAGACGACGACGCGCCAGGACGTGCTGGATAAATACGCGCTGGTCTTCAAGCATGACCGGGCCGGCCGGCTGGTGGACGCGCAGGAGTTCCGCTACCTGGCCTTCCCGCGCAGCCGCTTTGCGCCGGAAGTGCTGGAGGAGCTGACGCAGTCCGCGGCCAGCAGCGTTGTCGTGGAGGACGGGCGCGTCATCCTCAAACACTGCTACGCCGAGCGGCGCATGACGCCGCTCAACCTATACCTGCGCGAGGCGGCGCCGGCGGAGGCCCAGGACGCGATCCTAGACTATGGCCAGGCCATCAAAGACCTGGCGCTGTCCAACATCTTCCCCGGCGACCTGCTGCTCAAGAACTTCGGCGTGACCCGCCACCGCCGCGTGATCTTCTATGACTACGATGAGCTGACGCTGGTCACGGACTGCGTCTTTCGCGACCTGCCGCAGGCCAGCAGCGACGAGGACGACTGGCGCGGCGAGGCCTGGTACTACGTCGGCGAGAAAGACATCTTCCCGGAAGAGTTTCTGACCTTCCTGGGCGTCCAGGGCGATCTGCGCCAGGCCTTCCTGGGCGCCCACCAGGACTTGCTCACGGCCGACTTCTGGCGCAAAATGCAGGCGCGCCACCGGGCCGGCGAGATCCTGGAAGTGCTGCCATATCGCGCCGCCCGCCGCCTACAACCCCGTTATGATCTTTAATCCCGGCCAGCCGCCGCGGCCGGCCGGGTCAGTATGAGGACCCTATGACCACGCAGTACACGCTCGTCTTGATCCGCCACGGCCAGAGCACGTGGAATCTCGAGAACCGCTTCACCGGCTGGACCGACGTCGGTCTGACCGAGCAGGGCCGCGCCGAGGCCGCCAACGGCGGCCGACTGCTCCGGGAGGGCGGCTACACCTTCGACGTGGCGTTCACGTCGGTGCTGAAGCGCGCCATCCACACACTCAACCTCGTGCTGGACGTGATGGACCTGGATTGGCTGCCCATCGTCAAAGGCTGGCAGCTCAACGAGCGCCACTACGGCGCGCTGCAGGGCCTGAACAAGGCCGAGATGGCGGACAAGTTCGGCGAACAGCAGGTGAAGATCTGGCGCCGCAGCTACGATGTCCCGCCGCCGGCCCTGGAACTGGATGACCCGCGCCACCCGCGCTTCGACCGGCGCTACGCCGGCTTGAAGGCCGAGGAACAGCCGCAGACCGAGTCGCTCAAGTTGACCGTGGCGCGCATGCTGCCGTATTGGCACGGCACCATTGCGCCGGTGGTGAAGTCCGGGCAGCGCGTCCTGATCGCGGCCCACGGCAACAGCCTGCGCGCGCTGGTGAAGTACCTGGACAACATCTCCGACGAGGCCATCGTCGAGCTGAACATCCCCACCGGCGTGCCGCTGGTATACGAGCTGGATGCTGACCTGCGGCCGGTGAAGAGCTTCTACCTCGGGGACCCCGAGGCCGTGGCCAAGGCGGCGGCCGCGGTGGCCGCCCAGGGCAAGTCGAAGTAACGGCTGGGCGGCCAGCCATGACGGAAGCCGCCAGCATCGCTCGGGTCAGCCGACCCAGCACGGTCGCGTCCCTGACCGCCGAACTGCGCGCGTTGGGGGTGCGACCGGGCAGCCCGCTGTTGGTGCACGCCTCGCTCAGCGCGCTCGGCTACGTCGTCAGCGGGCCGGTGTCGGTGATCCTGGCCCTGGAGGCCGCGCTGGGCGAGGCCGGCACGCTCGTGATGCCGGCCCACTCCGGCGACTGCTCGGACCCGGCCGCCTGGCACCATCCGCCGGTGCCGGCCGAGTGGGTGGAGACTGTCCGCGCGCACATGCCGGCCTTCGACCCGGACCTGACGCCCACCCGGGGCATGGGCGTGATCGCCGAGACCTTTCGCAAACAGCGCGGCACGCGGCGCAGCGCCCACCCCAGCGTGTCGTTTGCGGCGCGCGGACCGCAAGCCGAGTTCGTCACCCGTGATCACCGGCTGGATTATGGCCTGGGCGAGGGTTCGCCGCTGGCGCGTCTGTACGATCTGGACGCCTGGGTGCTGCTGCTGGGCGTGGGCCATGACCACAACACTTCTCTGCACCTGGCCGAGACGCGCGCCGACTTCCCCGGCAAGCGCCATGTGCAGGCCGGCGCCCCGTTGACCGTGGCCGGGAGGCGGGAATGGGTGTGGTTCGACGATCTGGACTGGGACGAGAGCGATTTCGCGCAACTGGGCGCGGATTTCGCGCGCCAGACCGGGCTGGAGCGGACCGGCCCCGTGGGCGCCGGGACGGCTCGCCTGCTGCCGCAGCGGGCGCTGGTGGATTTCGGCGTCCGCTGGCTGGCTGCCAGCCGGGCGGCCGGCCAGTGCTAAAATCATCGTAGAGACAGGTAGGGCGAGAAAGCTGGTATGAACGACTCCACCGCGCTGCCGACGCCGTTGCAGGCCATCATCGAGGACTTCGCCCTATGCGAGGGGCGCGAGAAACTTGAACTGCTGCTGCAGTATGCCCAGCAACTGCCGCCCCTCCCGGAACGGCTGCGCGAGCACCGCGAGCGCATGGACCCGGTGCCCGAGTGCATGACGCCGGTCTTTGCCCACGCTGAAATCCAGGACGGCCGCCTGCATTTCCATCTGGACGTCCCGGATGAGTCGCCGACGGTGCGCGGCTACGCGGCCATCCTGGCGCGCGGCCTGGACGGGGCCACGCCGCAGCAGGTCATCGATTTGCCCCTGACGTTCTATGACCGGATGGGCCTGCACACGGTGCTGAGCGGACAGCGGCTGAACGGGATGCGCGCCATCCTGGCGCGCCTCAAACACTATGCCCGACAAGCCCAAGCGGCGGGAGACAACACATGAGCGATAGTCGGGTAGACCGCTTGATGCTGGTGACGGTCAGCGGCGAGCAAACCGGCGAACTGGTGCAGACCCTCAACCGGGACGGCTTCTATGTCACCGTGATCGACAGCCGGGGCGGCCTGCTGGACGAACGCACGTCGACGCTGCTGATCGGGCTGAACCAGGCGCGCCAGGGTCCCCTGCTGGACCGGCTGCGCGCCGAGTGCCGCACCCGCCGCCGGCTGATCCCGGCCCAGTTGGAGACGCCGCTCGCCTCGGCGCAGACGTTGATGATCGAGGCCGAGACCGGCGGCGCCGTGATCTACGTGTTCGAGGTCGAGCATTTTGAGCAGATCTGATCCGTCACGCAGGGAGCTTCCGATGCAACTGATCTTCGCCATCGTCCGCGACCGAGACGACGCCAACGTCATCCACCAGTTGGTCGCCCACGGCCACCGCGTGACGCGCGTGGCCAGCACCGGCGGCTTTCTGCGCCGCGGCAATGTCACCCTGCTCATCGGCACCTCGGCCGACCAGGTCCAGGCCGTGATCGACACCATCCGCGAAGCCTGCCCGCCGCCTGAGCTCGGCCAACACCGCGCCACCGTCTTCGTTCTGAACGCCAGTCACTTCGAACAAGTCTAGGCACGCCGCCGCCGTGCCGCCCGAGATCCCGTTCTCCGTCGTTGAAGCGCTGCGCCGGGCCGAGGCGGTGGCGGTGCTCACCGGCGCCGGGATCAGCGCCGAGAGCGGCGTCCCCACCTTCCGCGACGCCCAGACCGGCTTGTGGGCGCAGTACCGCCCGGAGGAGCTGGCGACTCCGCAGGCCTTCCGGCGCGATCCCGGCCTGGTCTGGGAGTGGTATCAGTGGCGCCGGGAGCTGGTGCGCGGCGCGGCGCCCAACGCCGGCCACTATGCCCTGGCGACCCTCGAGGCTCAGTGGCAGCAGCGCGGCCGCCACTTCACGCTCATCACCCAGAACGTCGACGGCCTGCACGGCCTGGCCGGCAGCCGCAATCTGATCGAACTGCACGGCAACCTGACGCGCACGAGTTGCTCGGTGTGCGAGCGTCCGGCCGAGGCCTGGCCCGCCGAGGGGCCGGTGCCGCCGCGCTGCTCCAACTGCGGCGGGCCGCTGCGGCCGGCGGTGGTCTGGTTCAACGAGGCCTTGCCGCGCGAGGCGTTGGCGGCCGCGCTCGAAGCCGCGCAGAGCTGCGCCGTGTTCCTGTCGGTGGGGACTTCGGGCCTGGTGGAGCCGGCGGCGTCGCTGCCGCTCGAAGCGCTGCGCCGCCGGGCGGTGGTGGTGGAAGTCAACGTCGGCGAAACGCCGCTCACCCGGCAGGCGACCGCGCACCTGCGCGGACCGGCAGGCGAAGTGCTGCCGGCCCTGGTCGCCGCCCTGGGCGCGCCCTGAGGCTAGACCACCTCCACAAGCGTGGCCGCCTCGGTGGGGCAGACGACGCGCACCCGCAAGGTCTGCCTCTCCGCCGCGTACTCCCACTCTGTCCAGACAGCGCCATTCACGCGCACCGCTGCCGGCGGCCCGCAACGCTGCAGCACCACCGTCACCCGGCGCACGGCGGGCTGGCCCGGATAACGGCCGGCGGCCACGCCGATCGTGACCGTGGTGGCCGGGCCGTCGGCGGCCGCGGTCACGCGCGTCGTCGAGTACTCGCCGCGCTGGTAAGCGCGCGTCCGCCCATCCTCGTCAGGCAGCACCGTTTCGGCCGGATAAGGCGGCCAGCAGTGCAGCTCCAGATCGTCAAAGACATGGTCGTCCGGAATATGCTGCAGCACCGGGCCGAGCGGCAGGATGCGGCCGCCGCGCACCAGCAGCGGCAGGCGATCCAGCGGCGCCGGAACCGAGACGGTGCCGCCGCCCTCCAAGGTCTGCGTCGACCAGAAGTCGTGCCAGGTGCCGGCCGGCAGCACCAGGCGCCGTTCGCTGGCGCCGGCCTCCACCACCGGCGCCAGCAGGAGCGTATCGCCCAGCAACACCTGATCGTACACATCAGCCAAGCGCGGGTCGTCCGGGTACTCCAGCAGCAGCGGGCGCAGCGGCGGCAGGCCGGTGAGGTAGGCCTGCCAGGCCAGGCTGTTGTAGAACGGCAGCAGCCGGTAGCGCAGCTCGGTCAGGGCGCGGAAGTTGGCCTCGACCTGGGGGCCGTGTGACCAGGGGAAACGCGTGTCATCGAACTCGGGCGGCCGCCAGAAGTAGCGCGCGATCGGGACCAGCAGCGCCCACTGCGCGTAGCGCATGTGCGTCTCGGGCGTGGTCTTGCCGTCCAGGCCGAAGACGTCCACGGTCCAATGGGCGAAGCCGAGCAGGCTCATGTTCAGGCCGGCGCGCAGCGTGTTGTGCAGGTCCGGAAAAGTCGGCTGCTGATCGCCGAGGAAAATGGCCGGGAAGCGCTGCGACCCGGCCCAGTGCGAGCGGCCGTACACGAAGGCGCGCCGGTCGTCGAGCGCCTGCATGCCTTCATACAGGGCGCGGCTGTAGAAGAAGCCGTACAGGTTGTGATACTCGCGGCCGGTCAGCCCTAAGTGGCTGACGGCATCCGGCGGCAGGTATTCGCCGTCGTCGTTCTTGAAGAAGGCCGCGCCCTCCAGGTAGCGGGGCCGCATCAGGCCGTTCCACCAGGCCGCGGCCGATGGGTTGGTGAAATCCACCATCCCGCCGGCCCCGAACCACCACTTGGCGTCGGCGTGCGCGAAGTAGCCCTGGGCCAGGCCGTGCTCATACTCCGGCAGCGCGCGCTCGTCGTCCTTCTCCAGACCGCGCGGGATGTTGCTGGCCAGGGTGTTCAGGACGCGGCGCTGCAGCGGGCGCACGCGCCGATTCTGGAACGGGGTCGTGATCAGGCCGAGGCGCACACCCTGCGCGCGCAGGGCCGCGATCAGGCCGGCCGGGTCTGGAAAGAGCGAACTGCGCCAGGTGAAATCGTGGTAGCGCGCCTCCCAGTGATAGTCCAGGATGACGGCGTCCAGGGGCACGCCGCGCCGGCGATGCTCGGCCACCCGTTCCAGCACGATGGCTTGCCGCTCTTGCGGGTAACCGGTGACCATCAGGCCGAAGGCCCAGCGGGGCGGCAGCGGCGGGCGGCCCGTCAGCGCCGTGTAGGCCTGCAGGATGGTCTTGAAGGCCGGACCGTAAATGAAGAGGTAGTCTGCGCCCGGCCCGGCCGCGTCGATGGTGAGGCGGCCGCGTTCCGGCTCAAGTGTGAAGCGGCTGGCGTGGCTGTTGAGCAACCAGAAGCCATAGCCGCGCGAGCTGTAGAAGAACGGAATGGCCGAATAGGTCTCGCGGTCCTGGGTGATCCGGATGGCGTCGCGGATTTTCAGTCGGACCACACCCCGCTCGCGCCGGAAGGCGTTGAACCACTCCCCGAAGCCGTAGAAGCCTTCGCCCGGCTCGCTGGCCAACGCGAGGCTGACACCGTCGGCGGCTCGGTCGTCCTCCAGCCGCACCTCCACCGTCGGCACATCTACCACGGTCGTGCGGCCGAGCGAGGCCGCCTGCCCACCAAAACGCGGCGTGGCCGCTTCGCAAAAGAGGCTGACCCCGGCGCGGTCGGTGATGACGACCTGATCGTCCACCAGACGCACGCCCAGGTCGGCGGCCTCCGGCGCGAGCGGCGGCACTGGCCCGAGGATGTGAGGCAGCCACGGCCGGTCCGGCGGGATGGGCTCGCCCGGCGGGGCGTGTGTGATCCGGACGACGTTGGGCGCGAGGAAACGGGCGCGGACCTGGTGCGTGCTGGCTGTGAGGACAAGGTCTGACATGCCTCTGATTTTAGGCCCGGCCGCCGGCCCCGCCAAACGGCCGCACTGGCGGGGTGTATTGGCCGTTGGTGGCCAAACTCAAGCGCCCTGCCCGCACCAGGGTACAGGCAGAGCCTGAATTGAGCCGCCAGCGGTGAGACCCTCAGCCAGGCGCAGTTGCCGCCAGCCTGGGTTCCGCCGATAATCGGCAGTGGCAGCCGGCCGCTCGACCTGGCTGATCCCAAGTGAGGCAATGGCATGGACACTCTGCGCTGGGGCCTGCTCAGCACGGCCCGTATCAACCGCGCCTTGATCCCGCCCCTGCGGGTCTCACCGCGCAACCGCGTCGCGGCTGTCGCCAGCCGCGATCTGGCCAAGGCGCAGGCCTACGCCGCCCAGTGGGATATCCCGCGCGCCCTGGGCAGCTACGAAGCCCTGCTGGCCGATCCCGACATCGACGTCGTCTACAACCCGCTCCCCAACCACCTGCACGCCGAGTGGACCATCCGGGCGTTGCAGGCGGGCAAACATGTGCTGTGCGAGAAGCCGCTCGCGCTCAGCCTGGCGGAGATCGACGCCATCCTGGCCGCCGCGCAGGCGGCCGGCCGGGTGGTGATGGAAGGTTTCATGTACCGCCATCACCCGCAGACCGCGCGCGTCAAGACCTTGCTGGAAGAAGGCGCCGTGGGCGAACTGCACCTGATCCGGGGCGCGTTCACGTTCACGCTGAGCGACCCCGCCAACGTGCGCCTGCGCGCCGACTGGGGCGGCGGCGCCCTGTGGGATGTGGGCTGCTACCCGGTGAGCTACGCGCGCTTTCTGGCCGGCGCCGAGCCGGAGGCTGTCTTCGCCTGGAGCATCGTCGGCCGCGGCGGTGTAGACGAGGCCGTCGTCGGGCAGTTGCGCTTTCCGGGCGGCGTCCTGGCCCAGTTCGATTGCGCTTTCCGCTCGGCGTTCCGCGCCCACCTGGAAGTCGTCGGCAGCCAGGGCACGCTGCAGATCCCGGTCCCGTTCAAGCCGGGCCTGCGCGAGACGCTGACCCTGAAGCGCGGCGACGTGACCGAGACCCTGGACGTCCCCGGCCAGGAGCTCTACCTGGGCCAGGTGGAGGACATGGCCGACGCAATCCTGCTGGGCAAAACGCCGCGCCTCAGCCTGGCCGACAGCCGCCACAACACGGCCGCGCTGCTCGCCCTGCACCGCTCGGCGCGCGAGGGCCAGCCTGTGCCATTGCCCTGAGCCGGCGCTACAATTCTCGGCATGTCCACCTCAGCCGCCGACCGCCTGGTGCGCCGGCTGTTCTATGGCGCGCTCGTCAGCGGCGTGGTCGTCTTCCTCGGCCTGACCGTAGACGCCGCCTTGCTCGTCGGCAACTTCCGGCTCGGGCAGGCTGCGCTGGATCAGGCCGCGCTGGCCGCTGCCGGGGCCGTGGACACCGTCACCAGCGGTGATCAGGTCTACTACGAGCTCCGCACACTCGCCAGCGCCGACCAGGTCTCGGCCTACAGCCTGGCCGAGTCGGCGCTGGCCGCCGCCGGCGGGCTGCCGGTGACGCTCCTGGACGTGATCTCAGACGGGCAGCGCGTCTTTGTGCGCGGCCGCGTAGAGTCCCCGACTCTGTTTGTGCGCGTCCTCGGGATCAGCGCCATCCCGTTCGACCTGGTGGGGAGCGCCGCCCTCGGCCCGCCACGCTGACGGGGCCGGGGAGTGCTCCTTTGCGGCGGGGCGCCTTCATTCCGGGCCGGCCAGCTTGTTTTCGGAGGTAGGATGGAACGATTGGAGAAGTGGATGGGTCGGCGCGGCGAAGGCTATGTTGTCGCTCAAGTATTCCTGTTCGCGCTGGTCGTCTTCGGGCCGCGCACCTGGCCCGGGTGGGCGCCCTGGGCGACGCCGTGGACGTGGCTCGGCTGGGCGTTGGGCCTGGCGCTGGGCGGCGCCGGCGGGCTGTTGGCTCTGGCCGGCCTCGTCAACCTGGGCCGCAACCTCACGGCGCTGCCGCATCCCAAGGACGACGCCACGCTGGTGGTGGCGGGCGCCTATGCCCTTGTGCGCCACCCAATCTACAGCGGCCTGATCCTGGCCGCCTTCGGCTGGGGCTGCTTGGTCGGGAGCTGGCTGACGCTGCTGTACGCCGCGCTCCTGCTCGTGTTCTTCGACGTGAAATCGCGGCGCGAAGAGCGCGCCCTGGCCCGCAAGTTCGCCAACTACGCCGATTATCAGCGCCGGGTGCGCAAGCTCATCCCGTTCGTGTACTGAGCCGCCGCGACTGAGCGGACGCCATGCCCACCCTCACCGACGCCACCCAGCCGGACACAGCGCGCGCCCTGGACGCCCAGGATGAGCTGGCGCGCTTTCGCGACGAGTTCGTCATCGCCGAGCCGGATCTGCTGTATCTGGACGGCAACTCGCTGGGTCGGCTCCCCCAGCGCGCGCAGGCGCATTTGCAGGCCGTCGTGGAGGATGAGTGGGGCCGCCGCCTGATCCGCAGCTGGGGTGAGGGCTGGCTGACGCTGCCGCAGCGCCTGGGCGCCAAGATCGCGCGCCTGATCGGCGCCCAGCCGGACGAGGTCATCGTGTCTGACTCGACCTCGGTGAATTTTTATAAGCTGGCGCTGGCGGCGCTGGGGCGGCAGACCGGCCGGCGCAGGCTGGTCACCGACGACCTGAATTTCCCTTCGGACCTGTACCTGCTCCAGGGGCTCGTCGCCCAGCTTGGGGACGGCTACCGGCTGACCGTGGTGCCGTCGCCGGACGGCCAGACCCTGTCCCCAGCCGCGCTGGCGTCCGCCATCGATCAAGACACCGCCCTGGTCACGCTCAGCCATGTCGCCTTCAAGAGCGGCTACCTGTACGATCTGGCCGCAGTCACGCGGGCCGCCCACGCAGCCGGCGCGCTCGTGCTGTGGGATCTGAGCCACTCGGCCGGCGCGGTGCCGGTGGACCTCAACGCGGCCAACGTCGATCTGGCCGTCGGCTGCACCTACAAATACATCAACGGCGGGCCGGGCGCACCCGCCTTCTTGTACGTGCGGCGCGACCTGCAAGAGCAGCTGCGCAACCCGGTGGCGGGCTGGTTCGGCCAGAGCGACCAGTTCGCCATGGGCCTGGACTATACCCCGGCGTCGGGTCTGCGGCGCTTCCTGACGGGGACGCCGCCCGTGCTGGCCCTGGCCGCCATCGAGCCGGGCGTGGACCTGTTGCTGGAAGCCGGGCTGGACCGCCTGCGCGCCAAGTCCGTGCGCCAATCCGAGTACCTGATCACACTGTGGGAGGCGCTGCTGCGGCCGCTGGGCGTGACGCTCAACTCGCCGCGCGACCCGGCCCAGCGCGGCGCGCACGTTTCGCTCGGGCACCCGGATGGCCTGCGCGTGGACCGCGCCCTGATCGAGGACATGAACGTCATCCCGGATTTCCGCTATCCAGACAACCTGCGGCTCGGCCTCGCGCCGCTCTACACGTCCTACCTGGACATCTACACGGCCGTGCACCGGCTGCGCCAGGTGCTGATCGAACGCCGGCACGAGCGGTTTCCCAACGACCTTCGTCCGGCCGTGACCTGACCCTGGAATTACCCTATGTCTCTGGAGTCTCCGCTTCCGGCCCCAACCCGACTGATTTGGCTGACCGACCGCCGGCGCTGGACGGCCCTGACCGGCGTGGTCCTGGCCGCCGGCCTGCTCTGGATCGTCCTGGCGCGGGCCGATGAGGCGGCCACCACCGGCGGCGCCCCGCCGCCCAGCCCCCGCGAAGGCTTCTCGGCCCCGGACTTTACGCTGGAGGTGCGCGGCGGCGGCCAGATGACGCTGTCTGAACTGCGCGGCTCGGTGATTGTGCTCAACCTGTGGGCGTCCTGGTGTCCGCCCTGCCGGGCCGAGATGCCGGCGCTGCAAGCCGTCCACGACGATTATGCCGATCAGGGACTCGTGGTGCTGGGGCTCAACACCCTGTTCCAGGATGGCCTTGGCGCGGCGGAGGCCTTCATCACCGAGTTTGGCCTGACCTTGCCCGTGGTCTTCGACGAAAGCGGCGCGGTCAGCTTGCGCTACCAGCTGCGCGCCATGCCCACCACCTTCTTCATCGACCGGCGCGGCGTCATCCGCGCCGTCGTCGTCGGCGGCCCGATGAGCGAGGCCCTGCTGCGCGCCCAGGTAGACGAGTTGTTGGCGGAGGCGCCCTGATGCTGCCGTATCTCTCCATCGGGCCGGCCGTGGTTCCGGTGCCGGCGTTGCTGTTGCTGGCCGGCGTCTGGGTGGGGACCGGGCTGGCCGAAGGCGCGGCGCTGCGCCTGGGCCTGAACCGCGAAACGCTCGCTAACTTGATCCTGTACAGCCTGATCGGCGGCGTCCTGGGCGCGCGCCTGGGACACGTCCTGCGCCATCCGGCCGCCTACCTGGCCGACCCGCTGGGCGTGGTTGCGTTGACGCCGAGCACGCTGTGGGTCGACGCCGGGCTGGCGGCGGCCGTCATCACGGGCTGGGTTTACGGGCAACGGCACGCCTTACCGCTGCGCCGGACTCTGGACGCATTGGCGACGGGCCTGGCCGCCTTCCTGGTCGCCGTGGGCCTGGCGCACATCGCCAGCGGCGACGCTTTCGGCGCTCCGACGGACCTGCCGTGGGCCGTCACCCAGTGGGATGCGCGCCGCCATCCCGCCCAGGTGTATGAGACCGGGCTGGCGATCGGGATCCTGGCCATCATCTGGCGGCGCCCGCTGGGTGATACCGCCCCAGGTCTGAACGCCCTGCTGTTGGTGGCCCTGACGGCGGCGGCGCGCCTGTTCCTGGAAACCTTTCGCGGCGACAGTGTCTTGTGGGTCGGCGGCCTGCGCGCCGCGCAGGTGGTGGCGCTGGCCGTGCTCGTCGCCGCTTTGGCGTTGATGCGCGCCTGGGCCGTCGCCCCGAAAGACGCGCCTTGAACGCTCTGCCCGCCAGCACCGACGTCGTCGTGGTCGGCGGCGGCGTGATGGGCGCCAGCACGGCCTATCACCTGGCCCGCTACGGCGGCCTGCGTGTCGTCCTGTTGGAGCGCGACCCGTTCTTCGGACAGGGCGCCACCGGCCGCTGCGCCGGCGGCATCCGCCACCAGTTCAGCACCGCCGTCAACATCCGGCTCTCGCAGTTGAGCCTGCGCCTGCTGGATGAGTTCGAGGCTGAGACCGGCCGGCCGGCCCTGGTGCGGAAGTGCGGCTACCTGTTCGTGTTGACGCGGACCGCCGAGGTTGAGAATGCGCGCCGCGACGTCGCCCTGCAGCAAGCGCTGGGCGTACGGACCGAGTGGCTGACCGGCGACGAGGTGCGCCGCCGCGCGGCTCCGGCCCGCTTCCCAGATGCCCTGGCCGGGACATTCTGCGCCGACGACGGGCTGGCCGACCCGCACAGCGTCGTCATGGGCTACGTCGAGGCCGCCCGGCGTCTCGGCGCGCTCTGCCTGACCGACGTCACGGTAACCGGCGTCGCCACGAGCGGCGGCCGGATCACGGGCGTGCAGACTGCGCAGGGGCCGATCGCGGCCCCGGTCGTCGTGAATGCGGCCGGGCCATGGAGCGCCGCGCTCGGCGCGCTGGCCGGCGTGCCCGTGCCGGTGACCCCGCTCCGCCGCCAATGGTTGACTACGTCACCGCTGCCCGATCTGCCCGCGGACTTTCCATTCGTCATCGATTTCGCGCAAAGCCTGTACTTTCACCGCGAGGGCGAAGGCGTGCTGACGGGTATGTCCAACCCGGCTGAACGGCCCGGCACGGACCAGACCAGCGACCCAGACTGGGAGCTGGTCCACCTGGAGGCCGCCGTCGAGCGCCTGCCGCTCCTGGAACGGGCCGGCGTCACCGCGCGCGTGGCCGGCCTGTACGAGGTGACGCCGGACGCCCATCCGATCCTGGACCGGACGCCGCTGGACGGTTTCTACCTGATCACGGGTTTCTCCGGCCACGGCTTTATGCACGGCCCGATCTGCGGAAAACTGTTGAGCGAAATCATCACCGGCGGCCGGGCCGCCAGCCTGGACATCTCGGCGCTGGCTTACGACCGCTTCAGCCACGGCGCGGCGCCGACCGAGACCCGCGTGGTCTAGCCGGAACCGGCCGCGCAACACGCCGGCGCGCTCTGCGTAGTGTAGGAGGAAGCACGCTACCCGCCCTATTCGACACAGGAGCACGCCATGTCCGCCATCACAACCAGCCCGGAGACCCTGCCGCAACTGGTGGAGGGCTTGCCGGAGCAGAACGTCACCACCCTGCTGCTGCAGGGCCTCGATTTCGTCGTCCCCGGCCAGTGGCGCAACACGCGCCAGTTCGACGCGCTGATCCAGGAGGTGACCGGCGCCACCGATCCCGCCGGCGTGGCCGCCCACCGCCAGCGCGCGCTGCAGCTTTACGCCGACCCAAGCCAGAACTACCAGAAGGCCGTCCAGGTCTACCGCCTGGTGGACAAGGCCGACCTGGCCCTGGGCGCGGCCGCGCTGGCCAACAAGCTCGGCCAGCGCATTCAGCTGCTGTCGTTCATCAGCCGCCTGACGCCCAAGGCTGACACCACCCAGGCCATCGACCTGGCCGTGAAACTGGCGGCCGAGGCCGCCGCCTTCAGCCTGCTGCACGGCCTGAAGTATGAGCGCCTGGATCAGTTCGGGCAAGCGCTGTCCAGCTACGGCGGCGCCTCGCTGATGCGGCTGGCGGCGCTGGTCTGTGTGGACGGCGTCGTCCCGCTCGGCCCGGACTTTGCCGCCGGCGTGGGGAACCTCCTGCGGCGCACGCGCCCGGCCGACCTGCAGGGCAACCCGGTCTTTCAGCGGGTCAGCCAGGCCATCCCGGGCGGCAACGCCGGCGCCCAACTGGGCTTCATGCAGTCGACGCTGGAGGCCTCGCAGGGCTGGCTCAACAACTTCGTGGGCAAGAACGGCCTGACACGGGACAAGGTGCTGACCGGCATCGGCCGTTTCATCCAGCTGTCCGACGACGTGCTGGACTATGTCGGCGCCTTCCTGGATGCCAGCACCAACTACACCGAGCACACCGGCATCCAGACGGTCAGCCGGTTGGTGATCGAGCGCACCGCCGCCTGAGCGCGGCGCGGAACACAGACACAAACGGCGGGCCGAGTCGTAGGCAACTCGGCCCGCCGTTTCGTTCAGGCGGTGTGCTGGCGGCGCCGTTCAGCCGGCGGCCTTCAGCGCAGCGCCGACAATGGCCTGCGCCTCGGCTTGCAGCCGTTCCAGGTGTTCGGCGCCCCGGAAACTCTCGGCGTAGATCTTGTAGACGTTCTCGGTGCCGGAGGGCCGGGCCGCGAACCAGCCGTTGGCGGTGACCACCTTCAGCCCGCCGATAGCGGCCCCGTTGCACGGGGCATGGGTCAGCTTGGCCGTAATGGGATCGCCGGCCAGCTCACGCGCCGCCACCTGCTCCGGTGACAGATTAGCGAGCACCGCCTTCTCAGTCGGGCTGGCCGGCGCGTCGCGGCGCGCGTACAGCGAGGCGCCGTGCCGGGCCTCCAGGGCGCGGTAGAGCTCGCCGGGATCGCGGCCCGTCACCGCCAAGATTTCCGCCGCCAGCAGGTCCAGCAGGAAGCCGTCCTTGTCGGTGGTCCAGACCGTGCCGTCCAGTCGCAGGAACGAGGCCCCGGCGCTCTCCTCCCCGCCAAAGCCCAGCGTCCCGTCCAGCAGGCCGTCGACAAAGTACTTGAAACCGACCGGCACCTCACACAGGCGGCGGCCGAGCTGCGCGGCCACGCGGTCGATCATCGAACTGGAGACGAGCGTCTTGCCGATGGCCACGTCGCGGCCCCAGCCCGGCCGATGCTGGTACAGGTATTCGATGGCCACGGCCAGATAGTGGTTGGGGTTCAGGAGGCCCGTGCTGGGCGTGACGATGCCGTGTCGGTCGTAGTCCGGGTCGTTGCCGAAAGCGATCGCGAACTTGTCTTTCAGCCCGATCAGGCTGGCCATCGCAAACGGCGACGAGCAGTCCATACGCAGCTTGCCGTCGTGGTCCACGGTCATGAAGCGGAAGGTCGGGTCGAGCTCGCGGTTGACGACTTCGATGTTCAGGCCGTACGTCTCGGCGATGACGTCCCAGTAAGCCAGGCCGGCCCCGCCAAGCGGATCGACCCCGAGCTTGAGGCCGGCCGCCGCCACCTTGGGCAAATCCACGACATGGCGCAGGTCGTCTACATACGGCCGCACGTAGTCGCGGGTGTGCGTGGTGGGCGCGGCCAGGGCCTTGGCGAGTGGCAGGCGCTTGACGCCGGCCAGGCCGGCGCGCAAGAGCGCGTTGGCGCGCTCCTGGACACGCTTGGTGGTGCCGGTGTCGGCCGGCCCGCCGGCCGGGGGGTTGTACTTGAAGCCGCCGTCCTCGGGCGGGTTGTGCGAAGGCGTGATGACGACGCCATCGGCCAGGCCGCTCTGGCGACCGCGGTTGTAAGTGAGGATGGCGTGCGAGATCACGGGCGTCGGCGTCGGCCCGAGGCCGGCCGGGACGACCAGCTCCACGCCGTTAGCGGCCAGCACCTCCACCGCCGTGCGCAGCGCCGGCTCGGACAGGGCGTGCGTGTCCGCGCCCAGATACAGCGGACCGGTGATGCCGTCGCTCTGGCGCAGCTCAGACAGCGCCTGGCAGATCGCCAGGATGTGGGCCTCGTTGAAGCTGTGCGTGAGCGAGGTGCCGCGATGGCCCGAAGTGCCAAAGGCCACGCGCTGTTCGGCCTGGTCCGGGTCGGGCGGCTCGGTGTAGTAGGCCGAGATCAAGCGCGGCACATTGACCAGCAGATCGCGCGGAGCCGGGCGGCCCGCCAGGGGATGCGTTGCCATGCTGTCCTCCAAGTAGCGCGGAATGAGAACAAGACCCGGGATACGCCGGCCGGGCTGCGGCGCCGGGTTCAGGCCGGCACGCGCGAGAGCAACAGGCGGGCCTCGACTTCCGCGCGCACCGTGTACGCGCCGCCGGCAGCCGGGACCAGGACGCTCTCAAACCGGCCGAGCCGCACCGCCTCCGATCCGGCTGCCACCACGGCCTCGCCGGCCGTGACGGTGAGAGCGTGGAAGGATTCACCGCCCGGGGTGAATTGGCGCGGGGTGGGGCCGGCGGCGAACGCCTCCAGGGCAAAATAGGCGCAGTCCAGCAGGGTCCGGCGCCCGTCCGGCGGCAGCGGCGCGGCCCGGCGCAGGTCACCGGCCCGGGTCACATCGGTCACGGCCACGGACTGCTCCAGGTGCAAGGCCCGCCCGGCGCTGGCCGGCCGGCCCCAATCGAAGACACGATAGGTGATATCCGACGTTTGCTGCACTTCATACAGCAGCAGGCCCGGGCCAAGGGCGTGCAGGGTGCCGGCCGGCATGAAGACCGAGTCGCCGGCCGCCACGGGATGATATTCAGCGTAGTCCTGGATTGTGCCGCCGCGGATGGCGCCGGCCAGGGTCTCCGGCGTGGTGCCCGGCCGGACGCCCGCGATGAGGCGCGCCCCCGGCTCGGCCTCCAGGATATGCCAGGCCTCGGTCTTGCCGAAATGGCCCGGCCCCTCCCATTGGACCGCCTGCGCGTCATTGGGATGCACCTGGATCGAGAGCCAGTCGGCGCAATCCAGGAGTTTGATCAACAGCGGGAAACGCCGCCCGGTCTGCCGCACCACCGGCTCGCCCAACAGCGCCGCGCCCTCGGCCTCGGCCACTTCGGCCAGGGTGCGGCCGGCCCAGGCACCGTTCAGAACGCGGTTGTGCTCGAAGACGATCCAGGCTTCGCCGATGGGCGGCTGGGCGGCCTTCAGGCGCTGCCCGCCCCACACGCGCGGGTGATATTCCGGGACCAGTTGCAGAAGCGAAGACATCGATCTCACCTTGATCAGAGGCTATGGGCCTAGAGCAGTTTCCGCTTGCGCCGCTGTCACCCCCGGCGAACCATGGCCCCCGCAGCGGAGCGAAGTGAGGGGCCTGGGTCCGGAGTTCGCCAATATCTGCTGGATTCCGGCTTTCGCCGGAATGACGGAGCGTAAGTCAGATCGGAAACCACTCCAGACGCCCGAGAGGCTGACGACGCCCCGATTGTACTTGTTCTTGGGACGCTGGGGCGGCCCAGTTGGGACCGGGGCGCGGCGACGGCTGGGCCGGACCCGCACGCCGCCTCGGCCTCCGAGCTGAGCCGTTTGGACCGCGTAGAATTCGCTTTATACTGGGCCGGCGACGACTCCCTCGACGCTCTGACGCTGGTCCCGTGAGGCACACCCATGTCCGACTGCGACGTGCTGCTGCTGGGCGATTATTTCTGCGATTTGATCATTACCGGCCTGAGCGAGGTGCCGCGCTTGGGCGCTGACGTCTTCGGAGAGGCCATGGAGATCGCGCCGGGCGGCGCGTACATCCTCAGCGTCGCCCTGCACAGGCTCGGCGTTCGCACCCGCTGGCGGGCCCGCCTGGGCAACGACCTGTTCAGCCAGTTCATCGTGAGCGAGGCCCGGCGCGAGGGTCTGGACCAATCCCTGTTTGAGGCCCGGCCCGCGCCCTACCGCAGCCTGAGTGTGTCTTTCTCCTTCGCCCACGACCGCGGCTTCATCAGCTACCTCGACCCGGCGCCGGCGGACGGATTGCCCTTCCACCTGGTGGCTGAGCAGCGGCCGCGCTGGGTCATCAACGTCCCGTTCGATGGGTCGGCCGAGAGCCGCCGCTTCGTGGACGCCGTCCACGCGCAGGGCGGGCGCGTCTACACCGACTGCCAGTACGTGACCACGACGCTGGCCGAACCGGGCCTGGCCGACCTGCTGTGCCAGGTCGACATCTTCGCGCCCAACGAAAGCGAGGCCCGCCAACTGACGGGGGCGGCCACCCCGGAAGAGGCGCTGGCCCGCCTGTCCGACCTGTGCCCGCTGGTCATCGTCAAGTGCGGCGCGGACGGCGCGCTGGCCCGCAGCGGCGACCAGGTCTGGCGGGCCCCGGCCATCCCCGTCCAAACCATCGATACGACCGGCGCCGGCGACTGTTTCAACGCCGGCTTTCTGGCCGCCCGGCTGCGCGGCGAGCCGATCCCGGTTTGCTTGCAATGGGGTAACATCGCCGGCGGCCTATCCACCACCGCGCGCGGCGGGGCAGCCGCTGCGCCCACATTCACCGAGCTGCAGGCCTGGCTGGCCCGGTCGGCTGCGCCGGAGTCAAGGACCTCAAGGACGCTATGAAACTCACCCTGATCGGCGGCGGCGGCGTGCGTTCGCCGCTCTTCGTGCTGTCAACGCTGCGGCGCGCCCAACGCCTGGGCCTGGTTGAGCTGTGCCTGATGGACGTCGACGCCCGCAAGCTCGCGGTCTTCGGCGGCCTGTGCGCCGAGATCGTGCGGCGCGCCGGCAACCCCTTCCGGCTGACCGCCACCACCGACGCGCGGGCCGCGCTGACCGGCGCCCGGCACGTCGTCACCACCATCCGTGTCGGCGCCGAGCAAGGCCGCGCGCTGGATGAGCGCATCGCGCTGCGGCACGGCGTGCTCGGCCAGGAGACCACCGGCCCCGGCGGCTTCGCCATGGCCCTGCGCAGTATCCCGGCCATCCTGGACTACGCGCGCCTGCTCGACGAGGTCAGCCCCGGCGCCTGGATGTACAGCTTCACCAACCCGGCCGGGCTGGTGGCCCAGGCCCTGCGCGACGCCGGCTTCCCGCGCACCGTGGGCATCTGCGACGGCGCCAACGGAGCCCAGCATGCCGTGGCCGGGTGGCTGAAACTGCCCGTGGAGCGCGTGCGCGCCGAGGTCTTTGGCCTGAACCACCTCTCCTGGGGCCGGCGCGCCTGGGTGGACGGCGAGGACGTCCTGCCGCGCCTGCTGGCCGCGCCTGCCTTCGTGCGGACCATGCTGGGCATCTTCGAGCCGGAACTGGTGGCCCAGATCGGGATGCACCTCAACGAGTACCTGTATTACTACTACTACGCCGAGCGCGCCGTCGCCGCTATCAGCGCCGACCAGAAGACGCGCGGCGAGGAGATCGTCGAGCTTAACCAGCGCCTGCTGGCGCAGTTGGACGCGATCGGCGTGGAGCGCGACCCGGAGGCGGCGCTGGGCGCCTTCTTCGCCTATGAGCAGCGCCGCGGCGCCACGTACATGCACTACGCCCGGTCGGATGCCCCGAGCATGGCGGACGCCGATGCGGCCGCGCCGGGCAGCGTGCCGATGCCGGCCGAGGCCGGCGAGGGCTACGCCGGGGTCGCCCTCGGCATCGTCGAGGCGCTGGAGACGGGCACGCCCTTGTACACGGCCCTGAACGTGCCGAACGTGAGCGGCGCGCAGGCGGCCATCGACGGTCTGCGCCCAAGCGATGTGGTCGAGATCAGCTGCCGCGTGGACAGCGGCGGAGTAACAGCCCTGCCGATCGGCGTGGTCCCGGCCCCGCCATTGGCCCTGATGCAGGCCGTGAAGGCCTACGAACGCCTGACGGTCGAGGCCGCGCTGACGCGCTCGCGGCGGACGGCCGTGGCCGCGCTCATGGCGCATCCGCTGGTGGTCTCCTATTCGCGCGCGCGTGCGCTGGTGGATGACTACTTGGCCGCGCACGCGCCCTACGTCGGCGAGTGGCGGGACTGAGCGCCGAACAGCCGCCGAGACAAAAGCAACGCGCCGATCCCTGTGGAGCGGCGCGCAGCCTGGCTGAACTGAATGACGCCGTTGACGGCGGGCCGTCACACCGCGGCCGGTGGCGGGCGGCGCCAGCGGCGGCGCAGCCAATCTCCGGCCACCGTCAGCGCCACCACTGCTAAGACGATGACGCCGATGATTGCCAGGTTCTTGACCACTTCGCCGACCCCGAAGAGGCTGCCGCCTTCCCGGCCGCCGTCCCGGCCCTGAGCGCCGAACCGCTCCGGCCGCGCCTGGCCAAACTGCCCTGAGGCGTCTTCCCCACCCGGCCGGAGACGCGGCTCAAAGCCCGCCTCCGGCCCGCGCAGGCGCCCGCCTTCGCCGCCTTCAAACTCAAACAACTCACCGCGCCCGCCCATGAGATTCCGCAGGAAGCCGGCCTGGGCCAGGCCATAGGTCGCGCCGACGATCACCAGGGCCGCGGCCAGAATCAGGAGGAGACGTCCCAGCGTCTTCACGGCTGGCTCTCTTTCTCCAGGGCCGGCCCAACCGGCTCAGCGGCCTGGATGGCCGCCGCCAGCGGCCGGGGCCGGAACAGGTGCCCGACCGGCGCCACCATGTAACGCCGCACGGCGCTGACGATCCACTTCCAGTGCAGGGCCACATGCAGGCCCACGATGAACACGCTCAGGTCGGCGGTCAACCGATGCAGGCCGGACCAGAGCCCGCTGCGCGGCAGGGTCAACCCAAGCCAGGGCAGCGCCTCCCGCGAGATCATCAGGCCCGTGAACGTGATCAGCGTGAAATCGATGAAGAACGCCAGGTTCAGGATCAAGTTGAGGCGCGCCCCGCCCGGCAGCTTGGCAAAGAAGCGCGCCAGGGTGGTCACAATCCACGACCAGTGCAGCAGCAGGTGGACGATGACGGCCACGGCCAGAGCCAGGCTGAGCCACTCGTGGATGGCCAGGCCGGTCAGCACCGGCGCCAGCGCCAGCAGGATGGCGCTGAACAAACCGACATCGACCCAGAGGTTGGTTTTCGGCAGACTGAAGGCAAGTGGTTTCGAACGCATACCCGGCACCCCGTTAGTGGCTAGATTGGGGCCAGTCTAGAGCACGTTTATTCAGAAGCGGTTCAGACAATTTGAGCATCCGGTGAATGGCCCAATCCGGCGGCTAAACCAGTTCTGAACAAGCCTTGGCTACAATTTCACCAGGTCGCAGATGGGCGGCCGCCAGCGAATACGACCATGCCTAAGACAGTCCTGGTGGTGGACGACAAAGCCCCTGTCCGCCAGCTCCTCAACGACTACTTCGCCCAGCAAGGGTTCACCGTGCAGGCCGCCGCCAACGGACGCGAGGCGCTCGCCTTCGTCGAGCGGCTGTCCCCGGACGTCATCCTGCTGGATTTGATGATGCCGGAGATGGACGGTTACGAGTTCCTGCGCGCCTACCGCCGCGAGCGGGCCGCGCCCGTCATCATCATCACGGCCCGCGAAGCTGAAGCCGACGCGGTGCTGGGCCTGGAGCTCGGCGCCGACGACTATGTGATCAAGCCCTTCCGGCTGAGAGAGTTGGCGGCCCGCGTCCGCGCGGTCTTGCGCCGGGCTGAAGCGGCCGGGGCCCAGCCGCGGGCAGTGTGCGTCGGCGAAGTCGCGCTGGACGAGGCCGCCCACACCGTCACCGCCCGCGGCGCGCCGGTCACCCTCACGCCGACCGAGTTCAATCTGCTGGGGCTGCTGATGCGTTCGCCCGGCCAAGTGCTGACGCGCCAGCAGCTGGCCGACCGGCTGGCCGACGACGGCTACACCGGGCTCGAGCGCACCCTGAACGTCCACGTGCGGAACCTGCGCGCCAAGATCGAAGCTGACCCGGATCAGCCGCAGTACATCGAGACGGTCTACGGCGTCGGCTATCGTTTCCGCCGGCCAGAAGGATAGGCGCGCGTGTTCCGCTCCTTAACCGGCAAGCTCACTCTGGCCTTCCTGCTCGTGGCGCTGACCGTGGCGCTGCTGGTGGGCGCGTTTCTGCGCTTCTCCACCGCCGACCAACTGGACCAATTGATTGTCGAGCAGCAGCGCGGTGAGTTCCGGGAAGTGCTGGTGGACTACTATCAGGCCACCGGCGGATGGGAGGGCGTCAACGCCTACCTGGGCGAGACGCGCGGCCGCTACGGAGCCGGTCCGCACGCCTATGACCCCGACGCCGGGACGCGCCGCGGGCAGGAGCGCCGCGACCGGAGCGAGTTGTTTGGACTGGCCGATGGCGACGGAATAATCGTCGTCCCGCTGCTGCCAGATTATGCGGTCGGCACCCGCACCCCGGCCGCCAGGTTGGCGGCTGGCGAAGCCGTGCTGGTGGATGGCGTCCGGGTGGGCACGATCCTGACCGCCGAGCTGGCGCCCAGCTTGAACCCGGAGGAGACGGCCTATCTCCGGCGCACCAATGCGGCTCTTCTCTTCGCGACGGCCGGCGCAGTCCTGATCGCTCTGCTCGTGGGAGTGCTCCTGGCGCGCACGCTGACGCAACCGCTGCGCGCCCTGACGCAGGCGTCCCATCGCATGGCCGGCGGCGACTTGGAACAGGCCGTCACGGTGACGTCGCGGGACGAGATCGGCGAACTGACGGCCGCCTTCAATCAGATGAGCCGGGAGGTGGCGCGCGCCAACCAGGCCCGGCGCCAGATGACGGCCGACGTCGCGCACGAACTGCGCACGCCGCTCACGGTGATCGCCGGCTACATCGAAGCCATGCAGGATGGTGTGCTGGCCGCTACGCCCGACCGGCTGGCCGTCATCTACGGCGAGATCGAGCGCCTGCAGCACCTGGTGGGCGATCTGCGCACGCTCGCGCAAGCCGATACCGGCGAGCTGCAGCTTGACCGGCAGCCACTGTCCGTTGACGAACTGCTGCAATCGGTCCACGCCGCCTTCGAGCATCAGGCGCAGCTGAAGGCCGTCACACTGAGCCTGGAAGTCGCGGACGGCCTTCCGCTTGTGGACGGCGATGAGGTGCGCCTGGGCCAGGTCTTGGGCAACCTGCTCAGCAACGCGCTGCGCTACACACCGCCCGGCGGTTCGGTGACGCTGCGGGCCGAGGCCGCCCCGGACCGCCAAGTCCGCCTCAGTGTGCAAGACACCGGGCCGGGCATCGCGCCCGCCGACCTGCCCCATATCTTTGAGCGTTTCTACCGCGCCGACCCCGCCCGAGCCGCCGAGGCGGGCGAATCCGGGCTGGGCCTGGCCATCGCGCGCACACTGGTGGACGCCCACGGCGGCCGCCTCATGGCCGAGAGCACACCCGGCCAGGGCGCGACCTTCGCCTTGCTTCTTCCAACCCGGGCATAATCGAGCCAGCCGCGCTCATCGGCAGCCGCCCGCCCGCTCAGAGTCAGCGCAGTGCGGATAGCCTCAAAACATTCGGTGACCGTTTGAGTAATCCCATTGCAAGCCTTGATGGCTACGCGCACACTCAAGCCAAGAGGGGTTCATCCGGCAAGTCCGACCGTTCTTCGTCATGCCGGCCCAGGTAATGCCATTGCTGGGTCCCGGCTCCCCACTTCGCTTGGCTGCGGGAACCATGGTTCGCCGGGACGACCTCAACCCAGTTGGCGCATGATCCACTAAGCCCACTCCGGTAAGTTGGCCCGTTGACTTGGGGGCCTTCAGGCTGGTCTCAGTCGGTTCGTTGAAAGACGCGGGTCTCGCTGGGGAGGTTGTGGACCGGGCCATCCGGACCGCGCGGGTCCCAGGCCAGGCGTCGGTCGGCGGTCGGGGTCAGGCGCTGACCGTAAGCTGTCAGGGTCCGCACAGCCACGCCCTGGCGATACAGCAGGGTCGTGCGGGTGCGCTGGCCGGGGCCCGTGAGTCGGATGAAGTCCGGCTCGCTGTAGCGCTGCCAGGCCTCATCCACAACGCGTGGCGCCAAGATCAGGACGCCGGGTCCGCCGGAGACTCCCACGTGTTCGGGGGCTTGCGGCCCCAGGCGGTCAAAGACCAGGACGCCGTCTTGCAGTCGCCCGGCAAAACTCCGCACGTGCAGTGGCCGGCCGCGAAAGGTGACGTTGGTCTGCCGGTAGATCTCGCCGTCAAAGTCGATGTAGACCAGGTTGTCCCACGGCGCCGGGCCGGGCGTGCCGCTGAATTCGTCCTGCGCCAACGGCCGGCCGGCCAGGTCGAAAACTTCGACGTGATCATGCCAGGCGCCGCGCAGGAGGCCGAGTGTGTGGGCGACCGCGCCGGCCGCCTCCGGCCGCGCACTCACTGCCCGCGTTCCCGGATGCCGAAGGCGGCCTGTTCAGCGCCGGCCGCCACCAGCATCTTGGCGGCCTCCAGCCGCCCGCGCTCGGCCGGAAAGGCCTGCACCAGGCCCATGCTCAGGTCGCGCAGCGCCCGGCCGATGACGCCGCCATGGCCGGTGTTGCTGGTGCCGCAGGCCTTGAGCGCGTTGGTGGCCACAGCGTAGGCGGCGTCGCACACCACCCCCTTGCACAGGCGCCACTGCGCCACCACGCGCGGCTTGGGCAGGATCGGCGGCACGCTGGTCTCCAACTGCACCTGCCGGCGCAGCCACAGGAAGCCGGTCTCCAGGTCCACGGTCATCTTCCCGATCAACTCTTGGTGGAAGCCGCTTTCCGCGGCGATGGACTGGCCGGTGTCCGCGAACTTCAGGCCGGTGATGTAGTTGAGCGCGTAGTGGTAGACCGAGTAGGCCACACCCAGGTAGAGGGCGGCCACGGCCACCTGGTTGCCCACGAAGCTGCCCCGGCTCACCTGCATCATTTTGACGAAGGCGCCTGGCACGGCCAGGGCCGCCTCGGCCGGGACGAAGACATCCTCCAGGATCAGGCCGTGCGTGGCCGTGGCGCGCATGCCCAGCGCCTCCCAGGGCGCGCGCTCGCGCACACCGGCCGCCGCGCGGTCGACGAAGAACACACACAGCCCGTCGGCCGTCGTCGTGCCGGCCAGTTTGGCCGTGACCAGGTATTCGTCGGCGACGCCGGTGGAGCAGCCAAACGACTTCACCCCGGACAGCCGCCAGCCGCCGTCGGCGGCGCGCGCCTCAGTGGAGATAGTGACGGCGCTGGCCGCCGTCTTGGCCTGCTCGCTGGCGAAGTTGGCCAGCCAGCGCCCGTCGGTGCCCATCTTGTGCAGCAGCCGCTCGGCGAAGGCGCGCACCACCGGCGCCTCGTCTGGCGTGAACAGGCCGGCCTCCAGCGCTTCCAGCGGCAGCAGCCCGCGCGAGGCGCTGGAACAATGGAAGAAGAAGGTCAGGGCCGTGGACGGGCAGGCCGTGCCGAGCGCGAACGCCGCCGCCACCAGATCCCGCAGACCGCCGCCCAGGCCGCCGTAGTCCGTCGGCACGATCAGGCCCAGCAGCCCGGCCGCCCGCAGCGTGGCGATGTTGTCCAGCGGGAATTGGCCGGCCGCGTCGGCGGCCTCGGCGCGCGCGCGCAGCGCCGGCAGCACGCTTTCCACGCGCCGCGCCCGTTCCTGTTCCGCGGCGGTCATGTCCTCGATCAGCACCCTCCCGGTCAGGTGTTCGCCCATGCCAGCTCCTTGTCTTGCGCAGCGGTCTAAAGCAATGCGGCCCTTATGCCGTGGGGCGGCGCAGGTATTGGCCGCGGGCCGGGCCGACCACCTGGCTGCCGTCGTACACCACCTGGCCGCGCAGGAACGTCGTCTTCACGCGCCCGGTCAAGGTCTGGCCCTCAAACGGCGTGTAGCCCTGGCCGGACTCAGACTCGGCCGCACGCACGACGAAGCTCTCATGCGGGTCCACCAGCACCAGGTCGGCGTCATAGCCGACGGCGATGTCGCCTTTGGCGGCCAGCCCGAAGCGCTGAGCCGGATTCCAACTCAATACCTCGGCCATGTGGTTGTAAGACATCCCGCGCCGGCTGCCCTCGCTCAGCACGCCGGAGAGCAGGTACTCGGTGCCCCCAAAGCCGGACTTGGCCAGCCAGATGTTGTCCGGGTCGGCGGCGCTGACCTTGTGCTCGGTCGCGCAGCAGGCGTGGTCGCTCACGATCCAATCCAGCTTGCGGTTGAGCAGGGCCTGCCACAGATACTCGACATCCGCGCGCGGCCGGATGGGCGGGTTGACCTTGGCCCGCGCGCCGGCCGGCGAGTCGACGTCCAGCAGGAGGTGCCCCACCGTGACCTCGCGCCGGAAGTTCACGTGCGGAAAGACGGCCTGCATGGTCAGCGCCGCCTCCACCGCCTTGCGCGAGCTGAGGTGCAGCAGATTGATGTTCAGGCAGTTGGTCTCGTTCGCCAGGTAGGCCGCAATCCAGACCGCCAGGCCTTCGGAGTGCGGCGGCCGCGCCGCGCTGTAGGCCGGCAGTCCGGTCAGCTGGCCGTCGCGCTCCACCAGGCGCGTGTAGGCGGTGAGGATGTCGGCCAGTTCGCAGTGCAGGCTGACGCTGACCGCGTCCGCCTTCTGCGGGTGCGCGGCCATCAGGCGCTGGGCCGAGCGCATGATGAACTCGAAGTGCGCCAGGTCATAGCGGTCGTCCGGCGCGATCATCAGGAACTCGTTCTGCTTATCAGACTTGCCGTGCAGGCCGTAACCGCCGTAGAACATGAAGATCTTGAACGACGCCACGCCGTGCTCAGTGAGCAACAGCTCCATCTCGTCGATGTGGCCCGGCGCGATCGGGGCGACGTGATAGGCATAGTCCACCCAGAAGTTGCCGGCCGAGCGCCGCAGCACCTCCGGGAAGAACTCGCGGTACGGGCCGCCGCGGTTGAGATAGTACTGGCCGGTGCGGATGTAGTTGAGGCTGGTGGTGACGCCGCCCATGGCCGCGGCGCGGCTCTCGGTGACGGCGTCCTGCTCCAGCGGCGCGTAGATGCCAATGTGCATGTGCGCGTCCACCAGCCCCGGAAATCCAAGCCGCCCGCGCGCGTCGAAGACGGCCCGGCCCTGCTCGGCCGGGATCTCGGGCGCCAACCGCGCGAAGCGGCCACTCTGGACGCCGATATCCAGCCGATCGACCGCGGTCTGGCGCGGCCGCACGACGCGCACGTTCTTGAGGACGAGATCGTAGACGGGGGTGTCGCTCATGCCACTCTCCACAAACGCCGGCGCAATCAGGCGCGCTCCGGCTGGCAGGTGATGACGCCGGCCTCCGCCAGCGCGGCAATCTCAGCTTCAGCGTAGCCGGCCTCGCGCAGCAGCGCGGCCGAATGCGCGCCCACCGCCGGCGGGTCCTGGCGCAGGTCAAAGGGCTGGCCCTGCAGCTGGACCGGCAGCCGCGGGAGTTGTGTGACCTGGCCGTCCGGCAGCCGCGTCGGCAGCAGCGCCCCGCTGGCCGCCAGGTGCGGGTCGGCGAACAGATCCTCGGGGCGAGCCACCGGCGCAAACGGCACCTCGGCCCGCTCGCAGCGCTCCAGGATCACGGCCCGGGGCAGCGTCGCCAACCAGGCTTCCAGCTCCGGCAGCAGCCAGTCGCGCGCGGCGATGCGGTCGTTGTTGGTGGCCAGGCGCGGGTCATCGCGCAGGTCCGGGCGCTCGAAGACCTCGCAGAAGCGCCGCCAATGCCGGTCGCTGGTCAGGCCGACGAAAACCAACTCGCCATCGCGGCTGCGAAAGGGGCGGTAGACCGACCAGGCGCTGACGCGCGCCGGCATAGGCGGCACCGGCTGGCCGGACACGGCAGCATAGGCCATGTGGTGGCCCATCAGAAAGGCGGCCGTCTCAAACAGGCCGCTCTGCACCAGTTGGCCCTGGCCTGTCTGGTCGCGCTCGCGCAGCGCCACCAGCACGCCCAGGGCCGCGCACATTCCGCCCATCACGTCGACCACAGAAGCCCCGGCCCGCAGCGGCTGCCCGACCGGGCCGGTCATGTAGGCCAGGCCGCTCATCATTTGAACGACCTCGTCGAGGGCATGGCGCTGCGCGTACGGGCCGGGCAGAAAACCCTTGAGCGCGCAGTAGATCAGGCGCGGGTTGAGCGCGCGCAAAGCCTCAGAGCCGTAGCCGAGGCGCTCCATGGTGCCGGGCGCGAAGTTCTCTATGACCACGTCGGCTGTGCGCGCCAACCGCTGCACCAGCGCCCGCCCGGCCTCGGCCTTGAGGTCTACGGCCAGGCTGCGCTTGTTGCGGTTGAAGAACGGGAAGTAGCCCAGGCCGAAGCCCTTCAGGCGGCGGGTGTCGTCGCCGTCCGGCTTCTCGATCTTGATGACATCGGCGCCCAGGTCGGCCAGCACCAGGCCACAGGCTGGGCCGAGCACGGCATGTGCAAACTCCAGGACGCGCACGCCGGCCAGCGGCTGCGGCCGGGCGCCGTCAGAAGCGATAGTCGCCATGTTTCACCAGAAAGTTGACCAGCCCGCCCTCGCGCAGGATCGCCACCATCACCGCCGGCAAGCGCGTGGCCGTATAGCTGTGGCCGGTGGCCAGGTCGGTGACCACGCCCTCGGCCAGATCCACGCGCAGCGGACCGGCGCCCGTGAGGGCGTGGTCCGGGGCTTCCACCAGCGGCAGGCCGATGTTGATGGCGTTGCGGAAGAACAGGCGGGCAAAGGACCGGGCCACCACGCCCGCCACGCCGGCCGCCTTCAGGGCCAGCGGCGCCTGCTCACGCGATGAGCCGCAGCCGAAATTGCGGCCGGCCACCAGCAGGTCGCCGGGCTGCACGCGGCGGCTGAAGTCGGGGTCCAGGTCCTCCAGGACATGCCGCGCCAATTCAGCGAGCTGCAGCGTTTTGGTGTACTTGCCCGGGATGATGCGGTCGGTGTCGATGTTGTCGCCGTAGACGTGGGCGCGGCCGGTGAGAGTGGCCAGGCCGGAGCGGGAGGCGGGTTCTGTATTGGGCGGGGTCATGGTGTCAGGTCGGCCGGCTCGGCGATGCAGCCGGCAACGGCGGAGGCCGCCACCACCGCCGGCGAGGCCAGGTAGATGTCGCTGTTCGGGTTGCCCATGCGCCCGCGGAAATTGCGATTGGTGCTGGAGATCACCACTTCGCCGTCGCCGGGCACGCCGTTGTGCGAGCCCACGCACGGCCCGCAGCCCGAGGTGATGAAGGTGGCGCCGGCCTCGGCCAGGACCCCGGCCGTGCCATCCGCCAGCGCGGCGCTGAAGACGCGCCGCGAGGCCGGGGCGATGATCAGACGCACCCCCGGCGCCAGGCGCCGGCCTCTGAGCACCGCGGCCGCGGCCTGCAGGTCCTCCAGCCGGCTGTTCGTGCA
>ERZ761602.1656-NODE-1656-length-39263-cov-11.521807_pt1 | contig 39263 bp, 38 predicted proteins | sample MGYA00512165_ERZ761602 | MGnify/ENA primary metagenome ERZ761602 (study PRJEB28899, sample SAMN02445085) | bioreactor sludge metagenome | biome: EBPR sludge; isolation source: Thorneside wastewater treatment plant | place: Australia: Brisbane, Thorneside...
GAACAACGGCGTCGATCCGCAGGCGCTGATCGACCAGTTCGGCGCCGATACGGCGCGCCTTTTCATCATGTTCGCCAGCCCGCCCGACCAGTCGCTGGAGTGGTCGGACGCCGGCGTCGAGGGCGCTTTCCGCTTTCTCAAGCGCCTCTGGCGAATCGTCTTCGAGCATGTGTCGGCGGGCCCGCAGCCGCCGCTCGGCGCCGCCGAATCCGGTGAAATTCCCGCGGAGCTGAGCGCCTTGCGTCGGCAGTTGCATCAGACGATCGGCAAGGTCGCCGACGACTATGGCCGCCGCAAGCAGTTCAATACCGCGATCGCGGCAGTGATGGAGTTGCTCAACGCTTACAATCGCGTGCCCGGCGACTCGGCCACCGTGCGCGCGCTCAGGCAGGAAACGCTCGAAGCGGTGGTGCTGATGCTCAACCCGATCGTGCCGCACGTCTGCGAAGCCCTGTTTGCGGCCTTGCGGCCCGGTTGCACAGCCAGCACGCAGGCTTTTCCGCAGCCCGACCCGGCCGCCCTGGTGCAGGACGAGATCGAGCTCATGCTGCAGATCAACGGCAAGCTGCGTGGCAGCCTGCGCGTGCCGGCAGACGCCGACCGGGCGAGTATCGAAGCCGCGGCGCTGGCCTGCGAAGCGGCCGCCAAGCATCTGGCCGGTACGGTGCCGAAGAAGTTGATTGTCGTGCCCGGCCGGCTGGTCAATATCGTCGCCTGAGACCTGGAGGGAGACTCCGATGCGCCCAGCGCTGCTGCACACCTTGCCGGCTCCTGCTCATATCGCCACGCGTGCTCTCCTGCTGGTGGTGCTCAGCCTGCTTGCCGCTTGCGGTTTTCAGCTACGCGGCTCGTACGCCTTGCCCTACGAGAGCATCTACCTGGCGATGCCCGAGTATTCGGTGGTCGGCGCCGACCTGCGGCGCGCCATTCGCTCATCGGAGACGACGCGCCTGGCCCTTGTCGCGAGCGATGCGCAGGCCACTTTCCTGCCCGGCACCGAGTATCGCGACCGAATCATCCTGTCGGTCTCCGGTACCGGCCGGATCAGCGAACTGCGTTTGCGTTACCTGTACCCCTATCGTGTAGTCGATGCCAAGGGCCGCGATCTGATTGCGCCAGGGACCATCGAACTGATCCGCGACTTGACCTACGACGACTCCAACGTGCTCGCCAAGCAGCAGGAGGAGGTGCTGCTCTGGCGTGACATGGAAAACGATCTGGTGCACCAGTTGATGCGCCGGCTGGCGGCCGCCAAGCCGGCTAGCCCAGCCGATCCTGCCACCACTCCCGCCAAGCCAGTCGACGCGACCGCTCCCGCCGCTTCCGCCAAGCCGGGCGCAGCCAGATAGCGGCGAGCGGTATGCAGCTCAAGGGCGAACACCTCGCGGCGCAGCTGCAGCGCGAGCTCAAGCCGGTCTATCTGGTCCATGGCGACGAGCCGCTGCTGGTCATCGAAGCGGCCGACGCGATCCGCGCCGCAGCGCGCCAGGCGGGCTTCGACGAACGCGAAGTGCTGGTCGCCGACGCTGCCTTCAACTGGAACGATCTCTATCACGCGGCCGGCAGCATGTCGCTGTTCGCCGGTCGCAAGCTGATCGACCTGCGCCTGCCAAGCGGCAAGCCGGGGCGTGACGGCGGCGCCGCGCTACAGGCCTACTGCGCACGTCCTTCACCGGATGCGCTGCTGCTGGTGACGATGACCGGCGCCGACTGGCGCGAGGAGAAGGCCGCCTGGGTGGCTGCCGTGGCCGCCGCCGGGGCGGTGGTCAAACTGATTGCGCCCGGGCTCGGCGAGTTGTCGATGTGGTTGGCCGGCCGTCTTGCCCGACAACAGCAAAGTGCTGATGCGGCCGGGCTGGGCTTCATTGCCGAGCGTGTCGAAGGCAATCTGCTGGCCGCGCACCAGGAAGTTCTCAAGCTTGAAGTGCTTTACCCGTCGGGCGCGCTAAGCCTCGAGCAGATTCGCGAGGCGGTGCTCAACGTCGCCCGCTATGATCTCGACGGTCTGCGTGAAGCAATGCTGGCGGGGGATGTGGTGCGCCTGACGCGCACCATTGATGGCCTGCAGCAAGAGGGAGAGGCGCCGCCCCTGGTGCTCTGGGCCATGACCGAGGAAGTGCGCGCGCTGGCCCAGATCAATGCCGGCCTCGAGGCGCGTCAGCCCTTGCCCGAGCTGTTGAAAGGGGCCCGCGTCTGGGGCGCTCGCCAGACGCAGATGACAAAGGCCCTGCAACGGGTCAAGGGCGGACGGGCGCGGGCGGCTTTGGCGCAGGCGGCGCGTATCGACCGGATGATCAAGGGCGTGGAGCGCGGCGACGTGTGGGGCGAGTTCCTGCGCCTTGGCCTGAACATCGCTGTTACCTGAAGTGCTGGCCGGAGAGGCTGGTCGCCGGTGACTTCAGGCGCTACGATCCCCGTCGAGCTCGTTCGAGGCGTCCTCGCCCGGCGCCAGATGTTCCCAAACGCAATCGTCGCTTTCGCTGCGCACATCGTTGAGGCTGGGCGAGGGCTTGCTCTGCACCAGACACTCGCCCACGCAACTTTCGCTGACTACGACCAGCCGCATTTCGGTATCGACCTTGCGCTGCCCATCCCAGTAGCTGCAGGTGGCGCAGACTTTCACTTCCGTTGGCAAAATCAGTTTTCGTTTCATGATCGACGCCGGCAGTTGAGAGTGAGGAATAGCCCTCTGAGTACAATTCTCCGCGGTGGTTCCGTTGACCCCGGCATGCCGTCGGCGCCTATAATCGCGACTCGACGGAAACTCGGCCGTTGACCAATCCCCGCTGCGGCTTCCATTGTCCTCGCTGCACTGCAACAATGCCAGCCTTTTCGGTCCTCATGGTCTTTTCGGTGGGGCGGCAATGGCCGGCTTCGCCGGTGCCGGGCAGGTTTCCGAGACGTTTCTGACACGCCTCTGGCGCGCTTTTTGAACTTTTTGACACCTATCGGCCCCTGTGCAATTTTGGAAAGCCTCATGAGCATAGAGCAGTACATCCAAACCGTCGGCCAGCAGGCACGCGCAGCGTCGCGAGCCATGGCGCGTGCCGACAGCAACGCCAAGAATACTGCGCTACGCGCGATTGCCGCAGCCATTCGCCGCGAGGCCAGCGTCCTGGTCGCGGCCAATCGCGAGGACCTGGCCGCTGCCGTCACTGCCGGCCTCGAACCGGCGCTGCTCGATCGTCTGACACTTTCGGAGAAAGGCGTTGCGACGATGGCCGAAGGCGTCGAGCAGGTCGCTGCGCTGGACGACCCGATTGGCGAAGTCAGTGACCTCAAGTACCGCCCGAGCGGCATCCAGGTGGGTCGTATGCGGGTGCCGCTCGGCGTTGTCGGCATCATCTACGAGGCACGCCCCAACGTCACTGCCGATGCCGCAGCGCTGTGCCTTAAGTCGGGTAATGCGGCGATCCTGCGCGGCGGCTCGGAAGCCATCCGCAGCAACCGGGCGATTGCCGCCCTGGTCCACGAGGGGCTGACCAGTGCCGGATTGCCGCCGGCTGCCGTGCAGGTGATAGATACCACCGACCGCGCTGCCGTCGGACATCTGATCACCATGCGCGAATACGTCGATGTAATTGTGCCGCGCGGCGGCAAGGGGCTGGTCTCGCGCTTGCTGGCCGAGTCACGGATACCGATGATCCAGCACCTCGATGGTAATTGCCACGTCTATATCGACGATCATGCCGACCCGGAAAAGGCGCTGCAGATCATCGAGAACGCCAAGACGCAACGTTACGGTACCTGCAACACCGCCGAGTCGCTGCTCCTGGCGCGTTCCGTTGCCGGCGATTTACTGCCGCTGATTGCCGCCATGTTGACCGACCGCGGTGTCGAGCTTCGCGGTTGTCCGGAAACCCTGGCCATCGTGAGCACCGCATGGCCGGCGACCGAGGAAGATTACGCCCGCGAATACCTGGCGCCGATCATCTCGGTCAAGCTTGTCGCCGGACTCGACGAAGCCATCGAACATATCAATGTCTACGGTTCGCATCACACCGACGCCATTGTCAGCGAAAACTACACGGCGGCGATGCGTTTCCTGCGCGAAGTTGACTCGGCATCGGTGATGGTCAATGCCTCGACGCGCTTCGCAGATGGCTTCGAATATGGTCTGGGTGCTGAAATCGGTATTTCGACCGACAAGATCCACGCGCGCGGACCGGTCGGACTCGAAGGGCTGAGCTGCCAGAAGTGGATCGTTCTCGGCAATGGCGAGGTGCGTGCCTGAGCGCGCTCCTGGAGAAACGCAAGCGCTGAAGGCAAGGAGGGATGAGGTGATGAAAAAACTGCTGATGGCGGCGATGGCCGCCCTGTTCTGCCAGTTGGCGACCGCCGTCGAAGTGGCCGGTGTCAAGTTCGAAGACAAGGCTCGGGTCGGCAACGGCGACTTGCTGGTCAACGGTGCCGGCCTGCGCAAGAAGGTCTTCTTCCAGGTCTATGCCATGGCGCTCTATTTGCCCGAGAAAAGTGCCGACAGCGAGGCGGTTCTGGCGGCCAAGGGTGGCAAACGAATTGCGATTACCCTGTTGCGCGACCTCACTGCGCAGCAGTTCGTCGAGGCGCTGCAGGAAGGTATGGCCAGCAATCATTCCGAAGCCGAAATGCTTGGCCTGAAGGAGCGCCTGACGCAGCTTTCCGAGCGCATGCTGGCGATCGGCGAAGCGAAGAGCGGAAGCCGCATCGTCATCGACTGGCTGCCCGATAGCGGTACTCGTCTGACGGTCAACGGGCAGGTGCAGGGAAAGGACATTAGCGGCGAGGATTTCTATCGGGCGCTGCTCAGGATCTGGCTTGGCAGCAAGCCGGTCCAGGACGATCTGAAGGCAGCCTTGCTCGGCAAGGATTCCTGAGTGGCAGTGATCGTTGCGCGCTCGCCGGGTGATGGCCTTGACTACCAGGCAGTGGTCGCCGCGCCCGGCTTCTGCCTCGGCGTGCAATGCGACGACGACGAAGTGCGGCGGATCAGCTTCCTGCCACCGGGCCCTGAAGTCGCGCCGAGGAACGCGCTGGCTGCCGAGGCCGCGCGCCAGCTCACCGCCTACCTGACTGACGCGGAGTTTTTTTTCGGTCTGCCCTTGCGCCCCTCGGGGACGTTTTTCCAGCGCCGGGTCTGGCAGCAGATTGCGGCCATCCCGACGCACCAGACGCGCGCCTACGGCGAGATTGCCAAGGCGCTGCACAATGCGCCGCGCGCCGTGGGCCAGGCCTGTGGTGCGAATCCTTTTGCGGTGGTCGTTCCCTGTCATCGCGTTCTCGCAGCCGGCGGCGGGCTGGGCGGTTTCGCGCGCCAGAACGGCGGCTTTCTCCTCGACGTCAAGCGCTGGCTGCTGGCGCATGAAGGCTGCTGACACCGATCCTGCCGATCTCGCCGCGATCGACAGCTTCTGCGACACGCTTTGGCTGGAAGACGGCCTGGCCAGGGCTTCGCTGGCCAGCTATCGCAGCGACCTCACGCAACTCGCGGCCTGGCTTGCCGAGCAGCACCTGGGCGGGCTGTGCGCGGTCGACGAGGTCACCCTGCTGCGCTTCGTCGCCACCCTCTCGCAAACCTTGCGCGCCTCGTCGCAGGCGCGCTACCTGTCCACCTTGCGCCGCTTTTATCGCCACCTCCTCGCGCGCGGCCTGCGCAGCAGCGATCCGACGCTGAAGATCGCCATGCCGGCGCAGCCGTCGCGGCTGCCGAAAGTGCTTTCCGAGTTGCAGGTCGAGCGCCTGCTCGAGGCGCCGAAGACCGAGACCCTGCTCGGCGAGCGCGATCGGGCGATGCTCGAAACCCTCTATGCGACTGGCCTGCGCGTCTCCGAGCTGGTCGGCCTCAAGGTGTACGAAGTCAATCTCGACATGGGCGTGCTGCGCGTCTTCGGCAAGGGTGGCAAGGAGCGCATCGTGCCGCTTGGCGAGGTGGCGTGCGATTGGCTGCGTCGCCACCTCGCCAATGGACGGCCGGCACTGCTCAATGGACGGCAGAGCGACGACCTCTTCCTGAGCACCCGTGGCGCGGCGATGAGCCGGCAGGCGTTCTGGCAACTGATCAAGCGCTATGCATTGCACGCCGGCATGGATCCGGCGCGACTTTCGCCGCATGTGTTACGGCATGCGTTTGCCACGCACCTGCTGAATCATGGCGCCGACCTGCGTGTTGTGCAGCTGCTGCTCGGCCATGCGGACATCTCGACGACGCAGATCTATACCCATGTCGCCCGCGAGCGGCTGAAGAGCCTGCACGCAGCGCACCACCCGCGCGCTTGAGCGGTCGTGCGGCGAGGCCACACGGCGTGCGCCGCTCAATGGTTGAGATAGCGCAGTTGCGCCGCAGCTTGTCCGCTCTCCGTTTGCGGCAGACCGCCATGGCGATCGATCTCAAGCAGAGAGATGCTGCCAAAAGCGAGCGGCAGCTGGCTCCACTCCTTGATCGGCAGTTGCAGCCAGTAGCCGAGCGCAGCGCGGATCACGCCGGCGTGCGTGACCAGCGCCAGGCGCTTTGCATACTCTGCGCACAGGCTGAGGCTGTCTACGCAGTCGATGACGCGCGCCCGCAGCATCGCCGCCGATTCGCCACCCGGTGGGGCGAAATGCAGGACATCGGCCGCCCAGGCATCCAGGAAACGGCGGTCGATCTCGCTCCAGCGCTGGCCTTCCCATTCTCCGAAGTCGATTTCCATCAGCCGCGCATCGACCTGCGCTTGCGCATGCAAGGCTTCGGCGAGGCCAAGGGCGCGACGCAAGGGACTGGTGACGATTGGCGTATCGGCGGGCAGGAAAGTGCGCAGGCGCTTGGCCACCGGCTGTGGATCTTCGGCCTCGATGTCAAGCCGGCCGTAGCAGATGCCGCTCTCGAGCAGGGGGCGCGGATGGCGGATCAGGAAAAGCTGCACAAGAGTCCGGCGTAGAAGGCGACTTCGGACAATTGCTGCGTGGCGCCGAGGCAATCGCCGGTATAGCCGCCGATCTGGCGCCGGAACATGCGCGCCAGCCACAGCGTCGCCAGGGCTGCGAACAGGCAGCCAAGCAAAGCCTCGAACGGCGGTAGCAAGAGTAGCGGCAGCAGGGCGGTGAGCGCGGCAAATCCCAGCTCGCGCCAGCCGATGCGCGTTGCCAGCGGCTTCGCCTTGCCCTCGTCGCGAACGTAGTCGAGGCAGCGCAAGAGCGTCGTCGACGCGAAGCGCGAGAGAGTATGAGCGGCCAGCAGCACCGCTGGAATGATCAGCGGGTCGAACTCGACCAGTGCCAGGAAGCGGGCCAGCAGCAGCACGATCAGCGCGACGGCGCCAAAGCTGCCGATCCGCGAGTCCTTCATGATGCTCAGGATCTGCGCCTTCTCCCAGCCGCCGCCGAAGCCGTCGACCATGTCGCTCCAACCGTCTTCGTGAAACGCGCCGGTCAGAAAGATGCTGCTGGCGATCGCCGCCAGCACCGCCAGCGTCATTGGCCAGATCTGGTTGGCGGCGATGAAGACCAGCGCGGCGATGGCGCCGACCACTAGCCCGACGGCCGGAAAATAGCGCGCCGCGCTATTGAGCGCGTCGCTGCTGTGACCGACCCATTTCGGCACCGGCAGGCGCGTGAAAAAGCGCAGTGCACCGAAGAAATATTCCAGCTCACGCTTCAGACTGAAGCGCTGCTTGACGGTGTCGAGGTCGTTACGTTCGTTGTTTGCCATTGGTCGTCGATTTGTCGGTTCACGCGGTGCTCGATGTTATACCGATATGCCCGGGTCAAACCATGGCTCTTCTCTGCTCGCCGATACAGGCGTTGCAGGGGGCAGCTTGATGGCATAATGCCTGGCATGTGCCCGGGTCTGCCGATTTTTGCGCCGGGCAGCGCGGATTGCTGCTTGGGCGCCCGACCTCCAGTGGCTGCGGAGTCAACGAAATCAACGAAATCAACGAAATCGACGATGTAGAAGGAAGGGATCGGAATGGAATGGATGGAATCGCTGCTGACAATTGTTTTCCTGTCGGTACTGGCTTACGTCGGGGTGTCGATGCTTGGTGCCGCGCGCTGGGCTTTCCTGACCCGTGCGCTGCAATCGCGGCTGGTCGCGGAAAGACAGGCCGTCGTGCCAGCACGCTTCGACCAGCGTGAACTGCGGGGTCTGCCTGATCCGGTGCAGCGCTACTTTCGCCTTGCCTTGACGGCCGGCCAGCCGATGCTCGGCGCAGTCAGAATCGAGCATGCGGGCAGCTTCAATATTGCCGAAAGCGGTGCTGACCGCTGGAAGCCATTCACCTCCGGCGAGCGCGTGATTGCGCGTCGGCCGGGCTTCGTCTGGGATGGGCGGGTGACGATCGTTCCGGGCCTGACAGTGCATGTGCATGACGCCTACGTCGCCGGCGAGGGGACGCTTCACCCGGCGCTGTTCGGATTGACCTCACTGGCCAAGCGGCAGGGGAGAGGCGATATCGCGCAGGATGAGTTAATGCGCTTTCTGGCCGAAGCCGCCTGCTATCCGACCGCCCTCTTGCCTAGCCAGGGGGTGCAGTGGCAGGCGGTCGACCAAAATTCGGCAATCGCGACCTTGAAAGATGGCGAGGTCAGCATCAGCCTCTTGTTTGGCTTCGACGAAGAAGGACTGATCGAATCCGTCCGCGCGGAGGCGCGTGGTCGCACGCTGAACGGCAAAGTCGTCGTGTCGCCGTGGGAGGGGCTGTGGTCCGACTACCAACAGCACGAGGGGATGACCATTCCCATGCGCGGCGAGGCGCGCTGGCTGATGCCACAGGGGCCGCGCCCTTACTGGCGGGCGCGCATCGGACGGATCGACTATGAGTTCGTGTGATCAAGGCTCGCTGCTGCGCACTCGACTTTCAAGGCGGCGGGCTGGCGGTTCTCAGGACTCGCGCGGCGAGCGCGACGCGCCGAGCGAGACGGTGCCGGCGTCACACAAGGCTCTGATCGCCTCGGCTGCGTAGCCGAGCCGCTGTAGCGTCTCCTCGGTGTGCTCGCCGAGTGCCGGCCCCAGCCACTCGGTGCTTCCCGGAGTTTCGGATAGTTTCGGAACGATGCCCGGGATCTTGAACGGCTGGCCGTCGGGCAGGGTGGCGGTTTCGATCATCTGCCGGGCCAGGTACTGGGGGTCGGCGACGATGTCGGCGGCCGAGTAGACGCGTGCGGCAGGCACTTCGGCGGCGGCCAGGGCGTGCAGCACGGCGGCTTCGTCATGCGCCTCCACCCAAGCATCGATGAGCGCATAGATCTCATCGCGGCGCGCGTCGCGACCGGCGTTGTCGGCCAGCTGAGCGTCGTTGGCCAAATCGTCGCGGCCGATGAGCCGCATCAGTCGTTTGAAGATGGCATCGCCATTGGCGCCGATGGCGACATGTTTGCCGTCTTGCGTCGCGTGCGTGTTCGACGGCGTGATTCCGGGCATGATGTTGCCCGTTCGTTCGCGGACGAAACCGAAGACGTCGAACTCGGGCAGCAGTGACTCCATCATCGCGAAGACCGCCTCGTAGAGCGCGACATCGACCACCTGCCCCTGGCCACCGTTCAGCTCCTTGTGACGCAGGGCCATCAGCGTGCCGATCACGCCCCACAGCGCGGCGATCGAATCGCCAATCGAAATGCCCGTCTTGACCGGCGGCCGGTCAGCGAAGCCGGTGACGTAACGCAGCCCGCCCATTGATTCGCCAATGGCGCCAAAACCGGGTTGTTGCGCCATTGGTCCGCTCTGGCCGAAGCCCGAGAGGCGCAGCATGACCAGACCGGGGTTGATGGCCGAAAGCGTTTCCCAGCCCAGGCCGAGTTTCTCGAGAACGCCGGGGCGGAAATTCTCGACGACGATGTCGGCTTCGGCGACCAGCTGGTGAACGATCTCGCGGCCGGCGGGATGCTTGAGATTGATGGTCAGCGATTTCTTGTTGCGCGACTGTACATACCACCACAGCGAGGTGCCTTGGTAGAGCTTGCGCCACTTGCGCAATGGGTCGCCGCCAGCGGGCGATTCGATCTTGATCACCTCGGCGCCGAACTCGGCCATGATCCGCGCAGCGAAGGGCCCGGCGATCAGGCTGCCGAGTTCGATGACCTTGAGACCGGTCAGGGGTTTGGCCAATGTCGTCATGACGATGCGCGTCCTCGTTGCAGGTGATGCTCAAGCAACAAAGCCCCCTCGCGGGGGCCTTGTCCTTGCAGCTTGGCCATGCTTGGCGTATGGCGTCCGCCTACATGCGCTCGATCATCGCGTCGCCGAAAGCCGAGCAGGAAACTTCAGTTGCGCCGTCCATCAGGCGCGCGAAGTCGTAGGTCACGACCTTGTCGCCAATCGCCGCTTCCATCGACTTGACGATCAGGTCGGCGGCTTCGAGCCAGCCGAGATGGCGCAGCATCATTTCGGCCGACAGGATCAGCGAGCCGGGATTGACCTTGTCCAGCCCGGCGTACTTCGGTGCCGTGCCGTGCGTGGCTTCGAAACACGCGTAGAGGTCGGAGATGTTGGCACCGGGCGCGATGCCGATACCGCCGACCTGCGCCGCCAGGGCGTCGGAAATGTAGTCGCCATTCAGATTGGTGGTGCAGATCACGTCGTATTCGGCCGGACGCAGCAGGATCTGCTGCAGGAAGGCGTCGGCGATCGAGTCCTTGATGATGATGCCGTCAGGAAGCTTGAGCCAGGGGCCCCCGTCGAGCTCGACGCCACCGAACTCGTTCTTGGCCAGGTCATATGCCCAGTCCCGGAACGAGCCTTCGGTGTATTTCATGATGTTGCCCTTGTGCACGATGGTCACCGATCTGCGCTTGTTGGCGATCGCGTACTTGATGGCGGCACGTACCAGACGCTCGGTGCCTTCCCTGGAAATCGGCTTGATGCCGATGCCCGAGGTCTCCGGGAAGCGCATCTTGGTGACGCCCATTTCTTCGCGCAGGAACTTGATCACCTTCTTGGCACCATCGGAGCCGGACAGCCATTCGATGCCGGCGTAGATGTCTTCGGTGTTTTCGCGGAAGATGACCATGTTGGTCTTCGACGGATCCTTGAGCGGAGAGGGGACGCCGCGGAAGTACTGGATCGGACGGACGCATTGGTAGAGATCGAGTTCCTGGCGCAGGGCGACGTTCAGCGAGCGGATGCCGCCACCGACCGGGGTGGTCATCGGGCCCTTGATCGAAACCGAGTATTCCTTGAGCGTGTCGAGGGTTTCTTTCGACAGCCAGACGTCGGAACCGTACTTCTGGGTCGACTTCTCGCCAGCGTAGACCTCCATCCAGGCGATCTTCTTCTTGCCGGCATAGGCCTTGGCAACGGCAGCATCGACGACCTTGATCATCACCGGCGTAATGTCGACACCAATCCCGTCACCTTCGATGAACGGGATGATGGGGTTATCCGGGATCGCTTGCCCTGGAATGATTTTCTGGCCGCCTTGTGGGATTTTGATCAGACTTGTGCTCATGCCAACTCCATATAGTGTAGTGTGGTTGTAGCCGACTCACGTATCGGCACCGGCGCTGGGCAGCGCTATACGGTAGTGCGGGGCCGGCGGATCGAAGTTTGCTGCGTGTTCGGGCACGAAGGATCTGAAAAAAAACAGATGCTCCTGCCGCGCGCTCGCGATTATCTCGTAAATGCCGGCGCCTTGCCAGTCCGCCAGGCGCCGGCAAGCGTTGCTGCTGGCGCCTGGAGGGGGCCGCCGGCGGGCGGGCGAGGGCCTGTCGCGGTGCGCGGTGGCGTGCCGACCCGGGTGCTACAATCGTTCCAGCTCAGGCCATCCTGGTAGGTCCCATGGACATTTCGACTGTAGAAAACGTACTCGCCAAACGCATTGCCGAAGCGATGATCGACGGCTTCGATCGCCACTATCGACTGATCCGTGAATACGGTCAGAAAGCCAAGGGTCTGTTCGAGGCCGCCGACTGGAAGGGCGTCCATGTCGCCGTTCGCAGGCGCATCCGCTCCTACGACGAACGGGTCAGCGAGACCGCGGAGTCGCTCTGTGCCGACTTCGGCGCGGCTGCGCTCGACGATGCCACCTGGCAGCAGCTCAAGCTGTTCTATATCGGGCACCTGATCAATCACAAGCAGCCCGAACTTGCCGAGACCTTTTTCAACTCGGTGTGCTCGAAGATCCTCCACCGCACCTACTTCAACAACGACTACATCTTCGCCCGCCCAGCGGTGTCGACCGAGTACATTCAGGCATCGCCACCGACCTATCGCAGCTACTACCCGGCACAGAGAGGCTTGTTCGAGACCATCAGGCAGATCATCGTGGACTTCGACTGGCAACGTCCTTTCGAGGATCTCGAGCGCGACATTGGCTACCTCATGCGTACTGCCGAGCAGCGCCTTGGCGAGTGGCCGGACGCCGAAGCCAACGCGCAGATTCAGGTGCTGCACTCGGCCTTCTACCGTAACAAGGGCGCCTACATCTTCGGCAAGGCAATCAATGGTCATCACGAGTTCGTGTTTGCCGTTCCGGTTCTGCATACACCGGAAGGCAAGCTGGTTCTCGACACGATCCTCCTCGACCGCTGGCGGATCAGCGTTCTATTCTCCCTGTCGCGCGCCTATTTCATGGTCGATATGGAAGTGCCTTCGGGCTACGTACATTTCCTGCGCGACATGATGCCTACCAAGCCGGCTTCGGAGCTCTACACCATGCTCGGTCTCGGCAAACAGGGCAAGACGCTTTTTTTCCGCGACCTCAAGCAGCATTTCCGGCATTCCGAAGACCAATTCATCATTGCCCCGGGCATTGCCGGCCTGGTGATGCTGGTGTTCACCCTGCCCTCCTATCCCTACGTCTTCAAGCTGATCAAGGACATCTTCGGCGCCTCCAAGGAAATGGACCGTGACACCGTCAAGCGCAAGTACCTGCTGGTGAAACAGGTGGACCGTGTCGGCCGTATGGCCGACACCCTGGAGTTCTCGCATGTCCTGCTTCCCAAGAAGCGCTTTTCGACGGAATTGCTCGAGGCGCTACGTACGCTCGCACCATCGCTGATCGAGGAGGATGGTGAAGACCTGGTGATCAAGCACCTGTACATCGAACGCCGGCTGACACCGCTGAACATCTATCTCGACGCGGCGACGCCGGAGGAAATCGAGCACGCAGTTCATGAATACGGCAGTGCCATCCGCGAACTGGCCTGCGCCAACATCTTCCCGGGCGACATGCTCTGGAAGAACTTCGGCGTTACCCGCTACAACCGCGTCGTCTTCTACGATTACGACGAAATCGAATACATGACCGACACCAACTTTCGCGTCATACCGGAAGCGCCGTACCCGGAAATGGAAATGTCCGACGAACCCTGGTACTCGGTCGGTCGGCACGATGTCTTTCCGGAGGAGTTCGCCCGTTTCCTGCTCGGCTCGCCGAAGGTGCGCTCGGCTTTCCTCAAGTACCATCGGGCGCTGCTCGACGTGAACTTCTGGCGCATGGCGCAGGAGAAAATACGCGCCGGTCACGTCGAGGATTTCTTTCCTTATCCGGAAGAGCTGCGGTTCTGCAAGGTTTTTGCTGACTCTTGAGGCGGGGCCCGGCCAGCGGGTGCCCGCAGTCCTGTTCAGCGCACCAGAATGGCGTGCAAGTCGTTGACGTTGGTCAGCGTCGGTCCGCTGATCAGCAGGTCGCCAATCGCCGAAAAGAAGCCGTAGGCGTCGTTGTCGTGCAGCGCGGCGCGCGCATCGAGGCCCAGTGCTGCCGCATCCTGCAGTGTGTGCGGGCCGATCAGCGCGCCGGCGTTGTCTTCCGAGCCATCGATGCCGTCGGTGTCGCCGGCCAGCGCATGGATTCGCGGCTGTCCCTGTAGCGCAATGGCCATCGCCAGCATCAGTTCGCTGTTGCGCCCGCCGCGCCCCCGCCCGTGTATGCTGACCGTCGCTTCGCCGGCTGAGAGCAGAACGCAGGGGGGCTTGGCTGGGGTGCCGTAGTCTGCGCAACTCCTGGCGATGCCGGCCAGCACGCGCGCCACTTCGCGTGCCTCGCCTTCGATTGCGTCGCCAAGGATTAGCGGCGTCACGCCGGCGGCCACGGCCGTTGCCGCTGCCGCCTGCAGGGCCAGGGCAGGACTGGCGATGATGCGAAACTCGCTGCGGGCCAGACGGGGGTCGCCGGGTTTCGGTGTTTCGAGCTGACCATCCTGAAGGCGCCGGCGCAGCTCAGCGGAAATGTCGATGGCGTAGCGGTCGAGCACCGACAAGGCGTCTGAGCAGGTGCTCGGGTCGCCGACCGTTGGGCCGGAGGCAATGACTTCCGGATCGTCGCCGGCGACATCCGAAATGGCCAGCGTCAGCAGCGATGCTGGCCAGGCGGCAGCGGCCAGCTGGCCGCCCTTGATCGCCGAAAGGTGTTTGCGGACGGCATTCATATCATGGATGTTGGCGCCGCTGTGCAGCAGGGCCGTGGTGATGGCCTGCTTTTCCGTCAGGCTGACGCCCACGCCCGGCGCAGCGAGCAGGGCCGAGCCACCGCCCGAGATCAGCGCCAGCACCCGATCTTCAGTTCGCAGGTCGCGCAGTCGCTGCAGGATGGCGGCGGCCGCCGCCCGACCGGCTGCATCCGGTACCGGATGCGCTGCTTCGCGGATTTCGATGTGCTGGCACGGCACGGCAAATCCGTAGCGGGTCACCACCAGGCCGCTCAGTGGGCCGGGCCAGTGCTCTTCGACGGCCCTGGCCATGGCTGCCGACGCCTTGCCGGCGCCGACGACGATCAAGCGGCCATGGCGATCGTCCGGCAGGTGCGGGGGCACGCAGCGCGCGGGGGCGGCGGCGGCGGTCGCGGCAGCGAACAGCGATTCGAGAAAATCGAACTCGGGGCAGTTCTTCACCGATGTCTCCTTGCGCAGCATTAATCCGCCGAGTGCTCAGCCAGCAGCGCGACGCCGACAAGCGTCGCGCGCTACTGCAGCCACTCTCTCGCCCAGGCCAGGCTGCGCTCGGTGTCCGCCAGCAAGGGCTTGTACTCGCAGCCAAGCCAGCCGCGATAGCCAAGGCGATGCAGCAGAGCGAACAGAAAAGGGTAATTGATTTCGCCGCTTCCCGGCTCGTGTCGACCGGGATTGTCGGCCAGCTGGAAATGCGCAATGCGCTTGATGTTCGCTTCGATACTTCGTGCCAGGTCGCCTTCCATGATCTGTGCGTGGTAGATGTCGTATTGCAGCCAGAGGTTTTCTTCGCCCAGCTCGGCAATCAGTGCCAGCGCCTTTGTCGGTTTGTCGAGCCAGAAGCCGGGAATGTCGACGCGGCTGTTGATCGGCTCGATCAGCAGGCGAATGCCGCTGCCAGCTAGCTGCCGAGCCGCATGTCGCAGATTGCTCTTGAAAGTGGCCGCAATCGCCGCTTCCGGAACACCCTCGGGCGGTACTCCTGCCAGGCAATTGAGCTGCACGCAGCCGAGCTCGCGCGCGTAGGCGATTCCCTGTTCAAGGCCGGCGCGAAATTCGCTCTCGCGTCCGGGCAGGCAGGCGATGCCGCGTTCGCCGGCGTCCCAGTCGCCTGCCGGCAGGTTGTGCAAGACCTGCTGCAGGCGATGCTCGCGCAGCAGGCGGGACAGCTCCAGCGGGTCCCAGGCGTAGGGGAACATGTACTCGACGCCGCGAAATCCGGCGCGCGCGGCGCGTGCGAAGCGCTCCTCGAAAGGGCTGTCGGTGAACAGAAAGCTGAGGTTGGCGCTCAGCTGCAGTGATCGGGCGGTCACGAAATCTCCTTCAGCTATAATCGCCCTTATTTTGATCAGGAAAGCCAGCATGGGCAATCGCCTCTCGAAAATCGTCACCCGCACCGGCGACGCCGGCACTACCGGCCTTGGCGACGGCAGCCGGGTCGCCAAGGACTGCTTGCGTGTTGAGACCATGGGTCAGGTCGACGAGCTCAATTCGGTCGTCGGTCTGTTGTTGACCGAAGACATGCCGGACCCCATCCGCAAGGCCTTGACCCGCATTCAGCACGACCTTTTTGATCTCGGCGGCGAACTGTGCATTCCGGGAACGAGCATGATCGGCGAGGCGCAGATCACGCGACTCGAGGCACTGGTCGAGGAGTTCAACGACGATCTCTCGCCGCTGAAGGACTTCATCCTGCCGGGTGGCACAAGGGCGGCAGCCTTTGCGCATCTGGCGCGCACTGTCTGTCGTCGCGCCGAGCGCCAGATTGTTCATCTGGCGGCCACCGAGCAGGTCTCCGACTTTGCGCGCAAATATTTGAATCGCCTATCGGACCTGATGTTCGTCCTCGGCCGTGCACTGAACAAGGCGGCCGGTCGCAACGATGTGCTGTGGGTGCAAGGCAAGAATCGCGACGGCGACTGAACACCAGCACTCACTTACTTGAAGGGGGTTCGACATGGCGATCGGGATTACCGTCATCACAACTGGCAACTGTGCTCGGCGCTTCTTGCAGACCGACGAGGCCGCTATCGAGCAGACCATCGACAGTCTCCGACGCAGCAGCCAGATGTTCAGCGGCAAGCCGCTGATCATCGGCTCCGAGGCGCAGACCGAGATTTTTGCACGAGCGTCGATCGCCTGTGTTGAATTTACCGCGGCAAAAGACCTGAGCACTTACCTGACCAGCCCGCTCAACCTGGAACTGACCGTGCTTACGCAGGAGCAACTCGCGGAGCCCTTTAGTGGCTGGTTCGAAGGGGAGCGCTTCAAGGTGCGGATCGATTTCTTCTTCGCCGGTGGGCACGTGCTGCATACGCTTGCCGAAGGCGTACGCAAGGCAGCGCTCGCCGAGCGCCTGATGAATCTGACCGGCTTTCTCGAACGTCCGGTAATGAATTACCGCCTGGCGAGCGGCGGTGTTGGGCTGATGAATCCCGCGGCGATTACGCGCTTTCTGATTACCCCGGGGGCGCAAGATCTGCCTCGTGACGCCTGCGTGGCGGAACCGGCATGAGGCCTCACTGCTGCGCGTGATGCGCTGACTACCGCGAACCATCGAACCAACGCTCGCGAAGCTGGTGCGAGACGCGCAGTATCGGCTCCTCGACGAAGCGGTAGCCGGCCCAAGCATAGATCACGACTGCAGCAAGCATCAGCAGGCAAGCCAGCACGTTGTCCACGCCCTTGCCAGGTGCCGGGCCGGTCATCGCCCACAGGCGACCAATCGCCGATAGAACGAGCACATGCGAGAGGTAGACCGTGTAGGAGATATCTCCCAAGAAGCTCAGGAAACGCGGCACGACGATGCGGCCGCTCTTCTCCAGGTTCGCCACGGCGAGTATCAGGACGCCGCACAAGGTGCCGACAAAACCAGCTCGCGCCAGGCCGAAGGCACTGAGTACGTCGAAGCTGTAAAGCAGCGGCAAGCCTGCGGCCAGGACCAATGCCGCCGCGGCGGTCGACAGCAGCGTCGAGATCCGCTGCGCCTGTTTGCTGTTGATGAACACCGCCACCAGCGCACCGATGATGAACTCGATACTGAAGGGGTGAAAGGCGATCACCAGCAGGGCTGGGAGGTCGGCTGGCATCGGCACGATATTCGCCGTGGCGACGACCGCGGCCCACAGCAATAGAGACGGCAGCAGCCACTTTTCCTGGAATCGCAACAGGGCTGCAAAAACGATGTAGAACCACAACTCGTGCGTCAGCGACCACGAGACGGCGACCAGAGGAGGGGAACCGGGCAGCAGCAGGAAGGACGAAAGCAAATCCGCCTGCCCGTCTTGCGAGGAATTGACCCACGCTGGCTTGACCACGAGAACAGCAAGGGTGAGCAGGAAGTACACCCAGTAGGCAGGATATATTCGCGTCAGACGGCCCCAGAGAAAGCGCATCGTTTCCCGGCTTCGGCCATAGCGCCCGCCGCTCACCGAGACCATCACGAAGCCGCTGATGACGAAGAACAGATCGACCCCGGATTGCCCAAGGACCAGGAAATCCGGCAGCAACAGGTCTCCGCCGGAGTATTTCCTTTCGATCGACTGCAGGTGAAAGGCTACCACGGCAAGCGCTGCCAGCCCTCTGAGCGCCTGCAGCGACTGCCACCTGTTCATGGCCATGGCGCTCCCTCCAGCGGGCGTGTGTCGGACGGTGGCAGGGTCGGCGTGCGGTCGCCGCCAACCACGAAGGTTCCGAGTGCCGCCGGCAGGCATCTTGCTGTGGTCCGGACGGCAGTTTCAGGCCTGATTGCGGCTGCGGGTCGATGAAGGCGTTGGTGGTTGGAGTTCAATCTGACGGCCGGTGACTCGCACTGCTGCGGATGGAGACGATCGGAGCATCGGCGCTGCCTGAGCGGAGCCGTCAGAGCTCGCGAAAACTCGACCGCGCTCGAAAGGCCTCGTCGCCGATGGCGCGGAATGGTATCACGGCCGTGGCAGCGCCCCCACCGCATTCCCGAGGCCGGCCAGAGTAAGTGGCTTCTGCAAGCCTTCGGGATGAAGTGCGGATCACTGTCCGGGAATTCGCGGCGACGGTTCATGAAATGCGCTCGCTTGCCCTATCGATTGCTTCGCCGTGGCCGCTAGGAGGTAGTACACTCCGCAGCTCGATATACTTGGGTGCCAGACTCTGTTCGGGCGTTGTGGCCTTGCCATGGCGCCTGTTGCCGTCGCTCGCGACCCAGACTGCTGGCGACCCGGACAAGCGTTCCTGACCGCCCGCGCCACTCGCGCCGGGGCGGCATGCTGGAGAAATCACCGTAATGAGCTACACCGCAGAATCGATCGCCGTTCTCAAGGGGCTGGAGCCGGTGCGCCATCGTCCCGGGATGTATACGCGCATCGATTGTCCCTTGCACATCATCCAGGAAGCGATCGACAATGCGGCCGACGAGGCGCTGGGCGGCTTCTGCAAACGCATCACGGTGACCCTGCACGCTGACCAGTCGGTCAGTGTCGAGGACGACGGGCGCGGTATTCCAGTCGAAATTCACCCGCTCGAACAGGTGCCGACGGTGGAGGTGGTGTTCACACGCTTGCACGCGGGCGGCAAGTTCAACAAGGATGAGCGCGAATCGGCGTATCGCTTCTCGGGCGGCTTGCACGGGGTTGGCGTCTCGGTGACCAACGCGCTGTCGACACGGCTCGAAGTCGAGGTGGTCCGTGATGGCGGGCGGCATCGCATGGCGTTCGCCGGCGGGAGCGTGCTCGAGCCGCTGCAGCGAATCGGCGACGCGCCCAAGAAAGCCAGCGGCACGCGCCTGCGCGCCTGGCCGGACGCGAGCTTCTTCGACTCGCCGCTGATCCCGTTGCCGCAGCTCGAGCGCCTGCTGCGCAGCAAGGCGTTGCTACTGCCGGGGCTGCAGGTTTCACTGCACATCGAGGGGGGCGCGACCAGAGAATGGTGTTTCGCCGATGGCATGCTGCAGTACCTGAGTGAGCAGATCGAAGGCGAAGCGGTCGCGCCGGTGTTCAGTGGCGAGAAGTATGCGCCCAAGGGCGACGAGAACTTCCCGGTTGGCTCGGGTGCTGCCTGGGCGATCTGCTGGACGGCCGATGGAGGCCTGGCGCGCGAATCCTACGTCAATCTGATTCCGACACCATCCGGTGGAACGCACGAGGCGGGTTTGCGGCAAGCGGCGCTGGACGCGGTGAAAAGTTTTGCCGATCACCACGCGCTACTGCCGAAGGGCGTCAAGCTGGCGGCCGAAGACGTTTTTTCTCGGGCCAGCTTCGTTCTCGCAGTGCGCATGCTCGATCCCTCGTTTCAGGGCCAGACCAAGGAGCGCCTCAACTCGCGCGACGCGGTGGCGCTGGTCGCGCGTATGCTGCGCGACCCGCTGGAGCTGTGGCTCAACGAACACCCGGATGCGGCCAAGAAGATTACCGACCTGGCCATCCGTGCGGCGCAGGCGCGTACGCGTGCCGGTCAGAAAGTCGAGAAACGCAAGCAGTCGGGGGTGGCGATCCTGCCCGGCAAGCTCTCGGATTGTCAGAGCGAGGATACTCGTCGCAACGAGATTTTCCTGGTCGAGGGCGACTCCGCCGGTGGCTCGGCGAAATCGGGGCGCGACAAGGAACTGCAGGCGATCCTGCCGCTGCGCGGCAAGGTGCTCAATACCTGGGAGGTGGAAGCCGGTAGCCTGTTTGCCAACCGGGAGGTGCACGACATTGCCGTCGCCCTGGGTATCGATCCGCATCCGGCGAGTGCGCCGGACACGGTGCTGAACAATCTGCGCTACGGCAAGGTGGTGATCATGACCGATGCCGACGTTGATGGCTCGCATATCCGCGTCCTGCTGTGCACGCTTTTCTACCGCCATTTCCCGAAGCTGATTGCCCGCGGCCATCTGTATTTTGCGCAACCGCCACTGTTTCGCCTCGATGTCCCCGGCCAGGGCAAGAACCGGCCACCGCGCAAGCTATATGCCCTCGACAGCGACGAACGGCAGGCGACGCTCGATCGGATGCGCATCGAGGGGATCAAGGCCGATGCGATCGCCATCTCGCGCTTCAAGGGCCTCGGCGAGATGAATCCCGAACAACTTTGGGAGACCACCATGTCGCCCGATACGCGGCGCCTGATGCGCGTCCGCATGCCGGCTGGCGAGGTGGCCAGGCCGGTGATGCAGATGTTGATGGGCAAGAGCGAGTCCGCAGGTCGGCGGGCGTGGATGGAAGACAACGGCGCGCTGATCGGCGCCGACATTTGAGGGTGAGCTGAACGTGAGCAAGGACGACTCAACGCCAGACCTGTTTGCCGAAATGCCGCCGACCGACGCGTCGCCAGCGCTGCCGCCCGGCGGTGTACCGCCAGCGGTCGTTGATGACGACCGGGGCGATGGCGGCGATGACGGGAGTGACAGCATCCTGCTGCACGACTCGGCGGCGCGTGACTACCTCGAGTATGCGATCGCGGTCGTCAAGGGGCGGGCCTTGCCGGACGTCAAGGATGGGCTGAAGCCGGTGCAGCGGCGGGTGCTGTTCGCAATGCGCGAGCTCGGCCTGTCGTCCACCGCCAAGCCGGTAAAGTCGGCGCGCGTCGTTGGCGACGTGATCGGCAAGTATCATCCGCACGGTGATACCTCGGCCTACGACGCGATGGTGCGCGTCGCGCAGCCGTTCATGCTGCGTTATCCGCTGGTCGACGGGCAGGGCAATTTCGGTTCGCGTGATGGCGACAACGCCGCGGCCATGCGCTACACCGAGGCGCGCCTGACGCCTATCGCCGAGCTCTTGCTCGGCGAACTCGGTGAAGGCACGGTCGACTTCCTGCCCAACTATGACGGATCCTTCGATGAGCCGGCCTTCTTGCCGGCACGCCTGCCTTTCCTGCTGCTCAACGGCGCTTCGGGAATCGCCGTCGGCATGGCGACCGAAATTCCTGCGCATAACCTGCGCGAAGTCGCGGCGGCGGCGATCCACAAGATCGAGCACCCGGCAGCCGGTGTCGACCAACTGCTGGAACTTGTGCCCGGGCCCGACTACCCGGGCGGCGGCCAGATCATTTCTCCGCCTGCCGATATCGCTGCGGCGTATCGCAGCGGCCGTGGCAGCCTGCGCGTGCGGGCGCGCTACGAGATCGAGGAGATGGCGCGCGGCGCCTGGCAACTGGTGTTCACCGAGTTGCCGCCGGGCGTGTCGTCGGCCAAGGTGCTCTCCGAAATCGGTGCGCTGCTCAATCCGCAGCCGCGACCGGGCAAGAAAGCCATCGAGCAATCGGCGGCACAGCTGAAGGCGCTGATGGCCTCGCAGCTGGATCGCGCGCGCGATGAATCAGGCAAGGACGACGACATTCGGCTGGTGTTCGAACCGAGCAGTTCACGCATCGACCGCAAGGAATTCGTCGCTTTGCTGCTCGCCCATACCAGCCTCGAAACCTCGGCGCCGATCAATCTGGTGGCGGTCGGTATCGATGGTCGGCCGTGCCAGAAATCGCTGGTCGACCTGATCGGCGAGTGGTGCACCTTCCGCCTGCGGACGGTCTTCCGGCGCACCGAGTATCGTTTGCAGAAAGCCGACGACCGCATCCATATCCTCGAAGGCCGGCACATCGTCTTCCTGAACATCGACGAAGTGATTCGCATCATCCGCGAATCCGACGACCCGAAAGCGGCGCTGATCGCGCGCTTCATCCTCTCGGATCGGCAGGCGGAGGACATCCTCGAAATCCGCCTGCGCCAACTGGCGCGACTCGAGGGAATCCGCATCGAGCAGGAACTCGCCAAGCTGCGCAGTGAGCGCGAAGGCCTGCTGAAGCTACTCGGCAGCGACCTCCTGCTGCGCCGGCAGGTGATCCGGGAAATCAAGGCCGACGCCGAGAAACACGGCGACGCGCGGCGGACGATCATCGAAACCGCGGTCACCGCTTCACGGGCGGAAGCGGCGGCCGTCGCCGACGAGCCGGTGACGGTGATCATCTCCGAAAAAGGCTGGGCACGGGTCAGGCAAGGGCACGGCCTGGATCTCTCGGGAGTCGTCTTCAAGGACGGCGACCGGGCCGGTTCGGCGCAGGAATGCCGTTCGATCGACTCGCTGGTGATCATCTCCACCGAGGGCCGCGCCTTCACCGTCGCTGTGGCCAGCCTGCCCGACGGTCGTGGCATGGGCGCGCCCCTGTCGTCGTTCGTCGAACTGGGTGGTGGCAGGATCGCGCACGTGATCACCGGCCGTGCCGACGACCGATTGCTGGTCGCCAAGACCTCGGGTTATGGCTTCATCTGCAAGTATGGCGACCTGCTCTCGCGGCAGAAAGCCGGCAAGGCTTTCCTCGCCGTCGAAGACGGTGCGACCATCCTGCCGCTGTTGCGGATCATCGGACAGGATCATCTGGCGGCACTTTCGGAAGATGGCCGCCTGCTAATTTTCCCGCTCGAACAGATGAAACGCCTGGCCAGTGGCAAGGGCGTTCAGATCATTGGCCTGCACGGCGACGAATCGCTGCGCGCGGTGCTGCTCACCCAGGGGCCACGAGTAACGATAAAAGGAATGGCGCGTAGCCGCAGCAAGACGCTGCTTTCCGAGGATCGCCATCTCGGCCAGCGCGCCCGGCGGGGTTCGCCGGTGGGGCAAATCACCAACGTGACGTTGGAGGTGTATCAGGAGTGATTCATGGCGAAGGAGAAAGGATGATCGAGCGAACAGCAGGCTTGACCAGGGCGACCATGCTTGGCGCACTGGTCTTCTCGAGTGCTTTGGCGCTTGCCGACGAGGTCGGTTGCGTGACCACCGAGTGGAAGCTGATCGGCGCCAATCACAAGATATGTGTCGATAGCTTTTCCGACCGGCAGGTGCCGGGTGTGACCTGCCACGTCAGCCAGGCGCGAACCGGTGGTGTCAGCGGCAGTTTTGGCCTGGCGCAGGATCCGTCGCAGTTTTCGCTCGCCTGTCGACAGACGGGCCCGATCACGCTGCCGGCCAAGCTGCCGAAACAGCAGGTGGTGTTCGCCGAAGATACCTCGATCATGTTCAAGGAGACGCGGGTCATCCGGATGTGGGACGCCGCCAACAACACCCTGGTTTACCTGGCGATCAGCCGAAAATTGATCGACGGCGCGCCGGCAAACAGCATTTCGACGGTCCCGGTCATGCCCTGGAGCGGGCGTTGACGGCGACGCTGCTGCCGCTCACTGGTGGCCGATGGCAATAGGCTCGCCAGTGCCCGCCACGTTCGATGTCGGCGGTCTCGGACAGGTGTTCACGCCGCCGGCGATCGTCGCGGCGATGCTGGCCCTGGTCCGCAACCGCGGCCGGGTGCTCGAGCCAGCCTGCGGCAACGGTGCCTTCCTGCAGCATTTCCCGTTTTCGCTGGGCATCGAAATCGATGCCCAGCACGCACCCCCTGGGGCGCGGGTGATGGACTTCTTCGCGCTGCCGGAGAGCGAAACTTTCGCGACGATCATCGGCAATCCGCCCTACGTGCGCTATCAGGATATTGCGGCCGGGACGCGTGCGCTAAGCAAGGCCAGTGTTCTCGATGGGCGTGCCAATCTGTATTTGTTCTTCATCGAGAAGTGCCTGCGCCACCTGGCGCCCGGCGGTGAACTGGTATTCATCACGCCACGCGATTTTCTCAAGGCGACTTCGGCGATACCGCTCAACCGGCTGCTCTATGCGGCCGGAACGATCACCGACTTCGTCGATCTTGGCGACTCGCGTCTCTTTGCCGACGCCACACCGAACTGCGCGATCTGGCGTTTCGAACGCGACAATTTTTCGCGTAGCACGCGCTACGCCGCGCAGGGCGTTGCCGATGGGCTGGCTGGCCTGGAAAGATTGCAGTGGGAGGATCGCCACTTCGTGGAAAGCGGCGGTCACCTCTTGTTTACCCGCGGAGACTATGGCCTGCACCTGACCGACATTGCCTTCGTCAAGGTCGGTGCCGTATCCGGGGCCGACGATCTGTATGCCAGCGAGGCCTACGGCAATCGCAGCTTCGTCTGTTCGGCAACGGTGACCACTGGCGCCACGCGGCGAATGCTGTGGTGCGAGCCGGGCGCGCCGCCGCCAAAGGCGCTGCTGGCGCACAAGGAGCGCCTGATCGCGCGCCGAATCCGGCCCTTCGAGGAATCCAACTGGTGGCACTGGGGGCGTGGCTATCACCAGTCGACCCAGCCGCGGGTCTATGTGAACAACAAGACTCGCCGCCCGCGACCGTTCTTCGTTCATCACTGCACAAACTACGACGGCGCGGTGCTGGCGATTTTTCCGCGCGATCCGGCGGTTGATGTGACGGTGCTGGCAGCGGCCTTGAACAGCGTCGATTGGGCCGACCTCGGCTTCGTCTGTGACGGTCGCTTTCTGTTTACCCAGCGCAGTCTCGAACAGACGCCGCTTCCCGAGGCTTTCCGTGCCTTCCTGAGTGGCTGCGCGGTGTAAGATCGCGGATCAAAGCTTGGCGTCGCTTGCCGCAGCAGCGCCGAGCGGTGTCGGCACCTACCGGGTCGTCGCCCGGCTCGTACAAATGCCGCTTCGCTGGCGCGAACGCACGGCACCCCTGGAGGAGCAACTATCATGCGTCTAGCATTTGTCGTCGATCCCTTGCCTTCACTGAAAGCGTACAAGGACACCAGCATCGCCTTGATGCGCGCCGCGCAGGCGGCCGGGCACGCGGTGTGGGCAGTGCAGCAATCGGCGATTCACTGGTCGGCGCTGCATGGGGTCTGTGCCGAAGCGGTGCATCTGGAAATGCTCGCCGACGATGATGACTGGTTCGTCGAGGTTGATCGCCATGTCGTTGCGCTGCGCGATTTCGCCGCCGTGATGATGCGCAAGGATCCACCCTTCGATGCCGAGTACGTGACCAGCACCTGGCTGCTTGAGCGCGCCGAGGCCGAGGGTGCGCGCGTTTTCAATCGGCCGCGTGCCCTGCGCGATCATTCCGAGAAGTTGTCGGTGGCTGAATTTCCGCAATTTGCGGTACCTGGGGTGGTCGCCCGTGTTCCCGCGTTGATCCAGGCCTTCATCGATCTCGAGCGGGATACGATCGTCAAGCCGCTCGATGGAATGGGTGGGACTGGCGTCTTCCGCGTTCGTCACGATGATCCGAATCGCAACGTGATCGTCGAGACCTTGACGCACAATGGCGCACGTACGGTGATTGCCCAGCGCTACATTCCGGAGATCGTCGACGGCGACAAGCGCATTCTGATCGTTGGCGGCGAAGTCGTTCCCTACTGCCTGGCACGCATTCCAAAAGCTGGCGAGACGCGCGGCAATCTCGCCGTCGGCGGCCGTGGCGTGGCCCGCGAACTGAGCGCGCGCGACCGCGAGATCGCGACCACGCTGGCGCCGCTATTGGCGGCGCGCGGTTTGTTCTTCGTCGGTCTCGACGTGATCGGCGACTGGCTGACCGAGATCAACATCACCAGCCCGACGTGCATCGTGGAAATTGCCGAGCAGACCGGTTTTGACGCCGCCGAGCTGTTCGTGGTGGCGCTGGAACGTGCGTGCGTGGCCGCCGCCTAATCCTCCTCTTCGCGCTGGCCTGTCTTCTTGCGGCCTGCGGCCGGGCGCCGCTGTACCAGCAGCAGGCCTTCGTCTTCGGTACCCGTGTCGAGGTCTTGATTGCCGGCCTTGCCGAGGCCGAGGCACGCCCCGCAGCGGCGGCCGTGCTGCGTGAATTCGACCGTCTGCACCGCAGCTATCACGCCTGGCAGCCTTCCGAACTGAGTCGCCTGAATCAGGCACTGACCGCTGGCCGATCGCTCACGGTGACGCCGGAAATGGCCGGCCTGCTGGCCGACGCGCAGCGTTTTTCGCGGCTCAGCGAAGGGCTTTTCGATCCCGGCATCGGCGCCCTGATCGCGCTGTGGGGTTTTCAGTCCGACCAGTTGCCAGCCAGCTTGCCCGATGCCGGCGCGCTGGCTGCCTGGCGAGCGGCGCGACCCGGGATCGCCGATCTGCAACTCGACAAATTGCAGGTCAGTAGTCGCAACGCCATGCTGGCGCTCGACTTTGGCGGCTACCTCAAGGGGGTGGCGCTGGACCGCGCGGCGCGTCTTCTCAAGGTGCAGGGCGTACATAATGCGTTGATCAACATTGGTGGAAATGTTCTGGCGCTGGGCAGCAAGAACGGTGAGCGCTGGCGGGTCGGTATCCAGCACCCGCGTCAGCCGGGTCCGCTGGCGACCGTCGAACTCGACGACGGCGAGGCGATTGGCACCTCGGGCGACTACCAACGCTATTTCGAGAGCCACGGCCGGCGCTACTGCCACCTGCTCGACCCTCGTAGTGCTCAGCCGGTGACCCATACGCAGGCACTGAGCGTGCTGGTCAGCGCCCGCCCCGCTGCCGGGATGCTTTCTGATGTCGCCTCCAAGCCCTTGTTCATTGCCGGCGCCGACTGGCCGCGCCTGGCGCGCGTGTTGCAGTTGGAGCAGGTGCTCAGGGTCGATGCCGAAGGTCGGCTACAGGTCAGCCGGGCGCTGCATGCTCGCCTTGACTACGTCGGCGGCCAGCCGCCAGCGCTCGAAGTGCTTCCCTGAGCGCGGCGCCGCAGCCGTGGACAGTGCCCGGAGGCGCGGAATCGCTTAGAATGGCGGCCTGCTTTGACGAGGGGGTGTAATGATCGGCATTCTTCTGATAACCCATGGCTGCTTTGGCGAAAGCCTGATCCAGAATGCTTGTCACGTCCTCAACAAGCGTCCGCCATTGATTGCACAACTCGGCGTGGCGCCGCAGGATGATCCGCTCGATATCCTGCCGCGCGCACGCTTGCTGCTCAAGGAAGTCGATGGAGGTCAGGGGGTGGTGGTAATGACCGACATATTTGGCGCGACACCGGCCAATCTGGCGCTCAAATTGCTCCAGTCCGGCCACGTCGAGGGTGTTTCCGGCCTCAGCCTGCCGATGCTGCTGCGCGCACTGACTTATCGCGACAAGGGCATGGACATTCTTCTTCAGAAAGCGGTCAGCGGTGCTCACGACGGCGTGATCAAGCTGCCGACGCCCTAGTTGCTGACGACGATCGGAGGCCCGCATGGTACGTGCCGAAACGGCGATTCTCAATAAACTGGGTCTGCACGCGCGTGCCTCGGCCAAGCTGACGCAGCTCGCCAGCAGCTTCGACAGCGACGTGTGGATGGAGAAGGGCGCGCGCCGCATCAACGCCAAGAGCATCATGGGGGTGATGATGCTGGCCGCAGGCAAAGGTTCGACGGTGATCGTCGAGACCACGGGCAGCGACGAGCAGGCGGCCAGCGAGGCCATTCTCGCGCTGGTCGCCAGCAAATTTGGCGAGGCGGAGTGAACGGAGTGCGTGGAGTGAAGGCGGTGAGCCGAGTGGATCGATCATGAGTTTTACTTTACATGGCCTGCCGGTTTCCGGCGGTATCGCGATCGGCAAGGCACGTCTGATGTCGCATGCGACGCTCGAGGTGTCGCACCTGGTCATCGCTCCCCGCCAGGTAGATAAAGAGGTGGCGCGCTTCGAGGAGGCGCTGCTCAGGGTTCACGAGGAATTTGCCAGCCTGAAGGAGCGGATGCAGCATTCGCCAGGCGAATTCGGCGCCTTCATTGACCTGCATTCGATGATTCTTGCTGACCCGGAGCTTGCCGAGACTCCCAAGCAGCTGATTCGCGAACGTCGCTGCAACGCCGAATGGGCACTGGTGCAGCAGATGGACGTGCTGGTAGGTCAGTTCGAGAGCTTCGAAGATCAGTATCTGCGCGAGCGCAGCTACGACGTGCGCCAGGTCGTCGAGCGGGTGATCAAGGAACTCGTCGGGCAGCCCGGCCGGATGGCGATGCGTACCGGCAAGGGAGTCAAGGAAGAGGATCTGATCGTCGTTGCGCACGATCTCTCACCGGCTGACGTCATCGCTTACAAGGAGCATCATTTTGCGGCCTTCGTCACCGACGTCGGCGGTTCGACCTCGCATACGGCGATTCTCGCGCGCAGCCTGCGCATTCCTGCGGTGCTTGGTCTGCACAATGCGCGGCAGCTGATTCGCGACAAGGAAAACCTGATTGTCGACGGCACCCGCGGCGTGCTGATCGTCAACCCCGATGCGCGTATTCTCGACGAATATCGTCTGCGAAAAAGTCAGATCGAGCTCGAACGCACGAAGCTCCGCCGACTCAAGACGGCCAAGTCGTCGACCCTCGACGGCGTAGATATCGCGCTGCACGCCAATATCGAGCTGCCGGGCGATGTCGCCAATGCGCTCGACGGCGGTGCCGAAGGCATCGGCCTGTTCCGCACCGAATTCCTGTTTCTCGATCGCGGCGACATGCCGACCGAGGACGAACAGTTCGAGGCCTACCGAGCGGTGGTCACCGGCATGGGGGGGAGGCCGGTCACCATCCGTACTTTCGATCTCGGTTACGACAAGGACCTGCATCCGGAGAAAGTGGCCGGTGATCGCATGCAAAGCAATCCGGCGCTTGGCCTGCGCGCGATCCGCTTGTCGCTGGCCGAATCGAAGATGTTCCAGACGCAGTTGCGCGCCATCTTGCGGGCATCGCAGTTCGGCAAGATCAAGTTGCTGATTCCGATGCTTTCGCAGGCGCACGAAATCGACCAGACGCTGGCGGCGATCGAACGGGCGAAGTCGAGCTTGCGCGGCGAGAAGTGTCTTTTCGACGAGGAGATTGAGGTCGGCGCGATGATCGAGATCCCGGCTGCCGCGCTGGCGGTCGGCCTCTTTCTGCGCCGCCTGCATTTCCTGTCGATCGGGACCAATGACCTGATCCAGTACACCCTGGCCATCGATCGTAGCGACGAACAGGTGGCGCATCTTTACGATCCGCTGCATCCGGCGGTCCTGATGCTGCTGGCACACACCATCGCCAATGCCGAAAAGGTGCACATCCCGGTTTCGATCTGCGGCGAACTGGCCGGCGATCCCTTGCTGACGCGCTTGCTGCTGGGCATGGGTCTGCGCCAGTTTTCGATGCATCCGGCACAGATTCTGTCGGTCAAGCAACGCATCATGCAGAGCAATTGCGCCGAACTGGCACCCATCGTTCGCCGCTTGCTGCGCCACGAGGAGCCGGGGAAGATTCGCGAGCAGCTGGAGAAACTCAACGCCTGAATTGACTTTTACGCAGGCTGCAGGTAACTTTCGCGGCCTTGGCGCCGATTTGAACGATCAGCTTGCGGGCGCCTTATAAATACGGCTAAAGCGCGGCACGCCCAGTCCGCCTTGCTCGCTGACTGGGTTTTTTTTCTTCTTCTGCCTCGGTTACCCCTAGCATCGCGATGTCACCAGAGAACTCCGTCGGCCTCGTTACTCCGCAGTGCGTGCGCTTCGACACGCCGTTGACGCTGAAGAGCGGCGCCGTGCTGCCCGGCTTCGAGCTGGCCTATGAAACCTATGGCACGCTTAATGCCTCGCATTCCAATGCCGTGCTGGTCTGCCACGCGCTGGCGGGCAGTCACCACGTCGCCGGTTTCTATGGCGATGATCCGGAGAACATCGGCTGGTGGGACAATCTGGTCGGACCCGGCAAACCGCTCGACACCAACCGCTTCTTCGTCATCGGCGTCAACAACCTGGGCGGCTGCTATGGTTCGACCGGGCCGCTGTCGATCAGGCCCGAGACCGGCAAACGCTACGGCGCTGATTTTCCCCTGGTCACTGTTGAGGACTGGGTGGCCGCGCAGGCCAGGCTGGCCGATCATCTCGGCATTGAAACCTGGGCGGCAGTGCTCGGCGGTAGCCTCGGTGGCATGCAGGCACTCGAATGGTCGCTGCAATTCCCCGATCGCATTCGGCACGCGATGGTCATCGCTTCGGCACCCAAACTGTCGGCGCAGAACATCGCCTTCAACGAGGTGGCGCGGCAGGCAATCATTTCCGATCCGGACTTTCATGGCGGCTATTACGCCGAACACGGTGTCCTGCCGACGCGCGGCCTGCGGCTGGCGCGCATGGTCGGCCATATCACCTATCTCTCGGATAGCCAGATGGCCGAGAAATTTGGTCGGCAACTGCGTCACGGTGAGCACAAGTTCAGCTACGACGTGGACTTCGAAATCGAATCCTACCTGCGCTACCAGGGTAACAAATTCGCCGCTTTCTTCGACGCCAACACCTATCTGATGATGACCAAGGCGCTCGATTACTTCGACCCCGCCTACGCCTACGCCGGCCATCTGCCAAGCGCTCTGGCTCGCGCCAAGGCGAGGTTCTTCGTCGCCAGCTTTTCGACCGACTGGCGTTTTGCGCCGTCGCGTTCGCGGGAAATCGTTTTCGCGCTACTGGATAATCGCCTGCGCGTCGTGTACGCCGAGATTGACTGTGACGCCGGTCACGATTCCTTCCTGCTCGACGACCAGCACTACCATGCACTGCTGCGCGCCTATCTGGGAAACATCGCCATATGACCGAGCAGGAGAGGAGAGTCAAGGCAGAGCAACGCGAGCGCTTCGACTTCGCGGTGATCGCCAACTGGTTGCAACCCGGCGAGCACGTTCTCGACCTCGGTTGCGGTGACGGCAGGCTGCTGCGTTATCTCGACGAGACCCGCGATGTGACCGGCTATGGCGTCGAAATCGACCCGGAAAGCGTTCTCGCCTGTATTCGCAACGGTGTCGACGTGATCCAGATGAATATCGAATCGGGGCTGCTTGGCTTCGAAGACCATTCCTTCGATCGGGCGATCATTTCGCAGGCCTTGCAGACGATGCACACCACCGAGCGCATTCTCACCGAGATGCTGCGCGTCGCCGCCGAAGCGGTGGTCAGCTTCCCCAACTTCGCTTACCGTAGCAACCGCGCGGCGATTGCCGCCGGGCATATGCCGGTGTCCGAGGATCTGCCCTACGACTGGTTCGATACGCCAAATGTGCGCTTCTTCACGATCGTCGATTTCGAAGACCTGTGTGGTCGGCTCGGCATCCAGATTCGTGAGCGCCTGGCATTCGACGAAGCCGGCCGGGAGGTGGCAGACGACCCCAACCTCAATGGCAGTTTGGCTTTCTATCGGCTCGGACGCAAATCTTGACGCCTGAGTGGCTGCGCCTGCTGCTTACGCGGCGGATGATGATCTGTGTGTTCACCGGTTTCAGCTCAGGCCTGCCGCTTTACCTCTTGCTGAACCTGCTACCGGCCTGGCTGCGCAGCGACGGGGTCGATCTCAAGGTCATCGGTTTCTTCGCGCTGATCCAGTTTCCCTACACCTGGAAGTTCCTCTGGGCGCCGCTGCTCGATCGCTATCGCCTGCCACTTGGTCGCCGGCGTGGCTGGATGCTGCTCTCGCAGATCGGTCTGCTGTTGTCGATTGGCCTGCTCGGCGGGTTCTCGCCGTCGACCGATCTGACACCGGTGATCTGGCTGTCGGTGGCCCTGGCTTTTCTTTCGGCGACGCAGGATGTCGCCCTGGATGCCTTCCGCCGCGAAATTCTCCGCGACAACGAGCTCGGGCTTGGCAATGCCGTACATGTCAACGCTTACCGGATCGCCGGACTGGTGCCAGGATCGCTGTCGCTGATTCTCGCCGACCTGATTCCCTGGGCGCAGGTGTTCTGGATTACCGCCGCCTTCATGGTGCCCGGGATGGTGATGGTGCTGCTGGTCGACGAACCGCTCGCGGTAGCGGCACCGAAGACCCTGCGCGCAGCGGTTGTCGAACCCTTTCACGAGTTCATTGGCCGCAAGGGTTGGCAGGGGGCGATGCTGGTCCTCGGCTTCATCTTCCTCTACAAACTTGGTGATTCGCTGGCCACCAGCCTGTCTACGCCGTTCTACCTCGATCTCGGCTACAGCATGACCGACATAGGTGTGATCGCCAAACACGCCGGTTTGTGGCCGGCGGTATTCGGCGGTCTGCTCGGCGGTCTGTGGATGGTCCGCCTGGGCATCAACCGCGCGCTGTGGCTGTTCGGCGTGGTGCAGATGGCGACGATTCTAGGTTTCGCCTGGTTGGCCTGGCGCGGCGTGCAGACAAACATCGATGGCATCGATCGGCTGGCGCTGGCGAGCGTCATTGCTGCCGAGTATCTGGGCGTCGGTCTGGGCACTGCGGCATTCACGGCTTTCATCGCGCGCGCCACCAACCCGGCGTTTACGGCCACCCAGTTCGCCTTGTTTACCAGCCTGGCGGCCGTTCCTCGGACTTTCATCAACGCCACCGCGGGTGCGCTGGTCGAGTCGCTGGGCTGGGTCGGTTTCTTTTTTCTGTGCTTCGGGTTGGCGCTTCCCGGCATGCTGCTGTTGTTGAAGGTTGCCCCGTGGAACGAGACGACGGCGTCACCGAGAGGCTGATTGCTGCCGCCCGGCAGTTGTCGGCGAGCCTGGCCGCGTTGCGCTTCGCGCCGCCAGTCAGCCATACCTATGATCCGCTGACTTACGCCTGGGCGGCGCACGAGATGTACCTGCGTCGCTATGCGGCCGGTCCTCGGCGGGTGGTGTTTCTGGGCATGAATCCCGGCCCGTTCGGGATGGTGCAGTGTGGCGTGCCGTTCGGCGAGATCGCGGCGGTGCGCGACTGGCTCGGGATCGTCGCCGAAGTGCAGCCACCGGCGCTGGAGAATCCCTGGCGGCCGATCGAAGGCTTTGCCTGCACCCGTTCCGAGGTCAGCGGGCGGCGCCTGTGGGGACTGTTCCGCGACCGTTTTGGTAGCGCCGAGAGCTTCTTCGCCGAACACTTCGTCGCCAACTATTGCCCGCTGGCCTTCTTTGAGCGTGGCCGCAATCTCACCCCGGACAAGCTGCCCGCAGACGAGGCGGCGGCCTTGCGGTCGGTCTGCGATAGCCACCTGCAGGCCTTGGTCGCCGCCTTGCGGCCGGAATGGGTGATCGGCGTGGGAGCTTTCGCCGAGGCGCGGGCGAGCGCAGCCCTGGCCGGGACGGGCGTCGGGATAGGACGCGTGCTGCATCCGAGTCCGGCGAGTCCGGCGGCCAACCGCGGCTGGGCCGAGGTCGCCAGCAAGCAGTTGCTGGAGCTCGGTGTCTGGCAGTGAGCTGGTGTGGGGCGGGCAGGGCAGCTGTCGCCGCCCCGCTGCTGGCTAGGGCTAGGGTCGCTGGCGAGGCGCGAGCACGCCGAGATCGGTTAGCTGTCTGCGCAGCATGTTCAAGCTGCGCCAGGCGAAGTAGCCACGTTTGCTCCAGCGCCAGACGCGGCCGGGCTTGATGACGATCAGCACGGCGACGCCAACGGCGATGATTTCCGGGTGTTGCTTGACGTAGGCGGTACTGGTGCGCACGGTCGCCATGGCGCGATCGGCCGTTTGCAGAGCGCCGCCAAGGGGTTGCAGGTCCCGGGCCAGCAGTTGACGCTGGTTGCTGATCCGTTCGATAAGTCGGCCGCGCTCGACGGCAAGGTCAATCAGCTCTTGATTCATCGCCGGCTGCTTGTTTCAGTTGGCGCAGATCCTCTTCGAGCTGCGCCAGGCTGGCTGCGAAAAGATGGTCCGGTCGGCGCATGCTCCGTTGCAGTGCGATGTAGGCAAGACCGCCGCAGGCAATGAACAGCACCCCGGTGGTGGCCAGGAGGACGACTCGCTGCTCCCAGAATACGACAACTAGCAAACCGACCAACAGGATCGTGCCCAGGGCGACGCAAAAAGCCAGCATCTGCGACCAGAGCAGTAGCCGGACGGCGCGCAGCTTTTCCTCCTTGAGTTCATTGCCCAGAAGTTCAAGACGCGTCCGCCCGGTGCCGAGCAGTGCAATCGCACCGTTGCGGGTGCCGGCGAACAGGCCCCCGCCACCCTTCACGCCGCCGGTGGTGTCGCTCATGGCGCGGGGCAATGCCTAGCGGCGGCTGATGAGTGCGCCGAGCAGCAGGCCGACGACGGCCGCGACGCCGACGGCACGCCACGGGTTCTCATGGACGAAGTCGTCGGTGGCGCGTGCCGCAGCCTTGGTTTTATCGACCAGCGCCACTTCAGCATCGGCCAGACGCAGCTTGGCGTCGCGCAGCCTCTCGCCAATGCGCTCGCGCAACTCGCCCACCTTGTCGCCCGCGACGCCGGCAGTGGCACGAAGAAGCTCTTCCGCGTCAGAAACAACGACTTTCATGTCGGAGACTAGCTTTTGTTTGCTGGCGGTGGAAAGTTCGCTGGTGACGTCGGGCATGGTGGACCTCGCAGTAAAAAGTGATGGCGAAAAAGGGAAGGGTTCAGCGGCGGGCAGTAGAAGGAAAGGCGGGACAGGACAGGCCGAAGAGGGTTCCGGGCAATCTCCACGATCGCGTATGGGTGCTTCAGGTTATAGAATTAGGCGCCCGAGATCAATGCGCGCTCGCCAAGCAGCAAGCCTTTGTTCTGCAGCGCGAGGTCAGGGCATGACCGCCGCAGAACTCGTCAGGCGCCCGGCCGGTCGAGGTCGAAATCGTAATCGATGGTCAGCGGTGCGTGATCGCTGAAGCGCTGCTCTTTATAGACGGCCGCGCTTCTCGCCGTTGCCGCGATGGCGGCGGTGGCGAGCTGGTAGTCGAGTCGCCAACCGACATTGTTTGCCCAGGCCTGGCCACGGTTTGACCACCAAGTGTAGCCTTCTTCGCCAATGCTCGGGTGCAATTGCCGGTAGACGTCGCGCCAGCCGCCATCGTCCAGCAATCGACTGACCCAGGCGCGTTCTTCGGGCAGAAACCCCGAGTTCTTGCGGTTGCTGCGCCAGTTCTTGAGGTCGATTTCCTGATGGGCGATGTTCCAGTCAGCGCAAACGACGATCTCGCGTCCACTCGACGCGAGTTCGTGCAGGTGCGGGTAGATGAGGTCCATGAAGCGGTATTTCGCTTCCTGCCGTGACGCGGAGCTGGATCCCGAGGGCTGATACAGGGAGACCACTGACAGCCCATCGAAATCGGCGCGCAGATAACGTCCCTCGTCGTCGAACTCGGCGCTGCCCAGAACATCGCTGACTCCTATGGGCTTTTTCCGGCACCACAGCCCGACGCCGCTGTAGCCCTTCTTGTCGGCGCAGCGGTAGTAGGCATGGAAATCATTAGGGGCCAGCATTTCCTTGCTGAGGTCTAGGTGCTGGGCCTTCAGTTCCTGCAGGCAAATGATGTCGGCGTTCTGCGCCGCGGCCCAGGGAAGTAGTCCCTTGCGCCAGGCCGAGCGAATGCCGTTGAGATTCAGGGTAATGATGCGTAACATAGGGCACCGGGCCGGGAACGGCCCTGTTTCGTAGAAAAGGCTGTATGGACTTTCGTCAGGACTTCATTGACTTTGCGGTCGGAAAAGACGTGCTGCGCTTTGGTGAGTTCAAGACCAAGGCCGGGCGGCTTTCTCCGTACTTCTTCAACGCCGGTCTGTTCAACGACGGCGCGGCGCTCGGCCGGCTGGCCGAATTCTACGCTACGGCGATCGGCGTCAGTGGTATCCGTTGCGATGGTTTGTTTGGCCCGGCCTACAAAGGCATTCCTTTGGTGGCGGTGATTGCCGTCGCCCTCGCGCGCGCCGGCCGCAACCTGCCTTTTTCGTTCAATCGCAAGGAAGCCAAGGATCACGGCGAAGGGGGCAGCATCGTCGGTGCGCCGTTGGCAGGGCAAGTACTGATCATCGACGATGTCATTTCTGCCGGTACCTCGGTCCGCGAATCGGTCGAGCTGATCCGTGCGGCGGGGGCTACGCCCTGCGGAGTGGTGATCGCCCTTGATCGCATGGAGCGTGGCCGTGGCAGCTTGTCGGCGGTGCAGGAAGTCCAGCGGGATTACGCTATCCCGGTGATCGCCGTGGCCAGTCTGGACGACTTGCTGGCCTTCCTTCATGAGCGTCCGGATTTCGCACAGCATGAGACGGCGGTCGCACGCTATCGGCAGGAGTACGGCGTTGCGCGCAGCAGTTAGCGTTGGCCTGCTGATCGCACTGGTGCTGGCGGGAAGTGCTTCGAGTTTCGCGGCTGCGCGGATTTTCTGTTGCGACGACGAGTCGGGCAAGCAGGTTTGCGGTGACATTCTGCCGTCGGCCTGCTATGGGCGCGCCTATCGCGAGCTTGGCCAATCGGGCAGGACCTCGAGAGTCGTCGAGGCGCCGCTGACCGCCGAGGAGCGCGCTGCGAAAGAGGCCGAAGCTCGACGGCGGGCGGAGCGGGAGCGCATCGAGAATGAGCAGAGACGCAGGGATCAGGCACTGCTCAATACCTACGGCAGCGAGAAAGATATCGAAGTGATGCGTAGTCGGGCACTGGGTGACCTCGACATGACCATTAAGGCGGCTGAAGAGCGGATCGCCGAGATACGCAAACGTCGCAAGAAGTTCGAGAACGAGGCCGAGTTCTACAGGAATCGGCGTCTGCCGGCCGAAGTCGCCAAGGGCTTGCGCGACGCGGATTACGAGATCCGGGCACAGGAGTCGGTGATCGACTCCAAGCGCAAGGATCAGCAAGCCGTCGGCCTCAAGTACGACGAGGACTTGCGTCGTTTTCGCGATATTCTCAAGCGCGCCGCCGAACGGCCCTGAGGGTCGTCCGCCACGGCCTGACCACACACGCGCCGCGCTGGCGCCCGTTTGCGGCCCTGCGGCGCCTACTCAAGGCTTGCAGGGTTACTCGCCGAGCTTCCTGCGTAGCAGCGCGTTGACCTGTTGTGGGTTGGCCTTGCCGCGCGTGGCCTTCATCGCCTGGCCGACCAGTGCGTTGAAGGCTTTTTCCTTGCCGGCCCTGAATTCGGCAACCATGGTTGCATTGGCCGCTAGCAGTTCGTCAATCAGCGTTTCCAGCGCGCCGCTGTCGGTGATCTGCTGCAGACCCTGGCTGGCGATGATCTGGTCGGCGGAACTGCCTTCACCGTTGCATAGCGCGTCGAACACCTTGCGGGCAATATTCGTCGAGATGGTGCCGTCGACGATGCGCGCGACCATGCCCCCGAGTTGCTCGGGCGATACCGGCGACTGGCTGATGTCCAGTTCTTCCTTGTTCAGACGAGCGGTCAGGTCGACCATCACCCAGTTTGCGCAAGGCTTGGCGCCGGAAGCACCGGCCGCGGCGACGGCTGTTTCGTAGTAGGTGGCCAGTTCGAGCGAGGTGGTCAGGAGCTTGGCGTCATAGGCTGAGAGTCCGTACTCGGTGGTCAGGCGGTCGCGTCGCGCAGCCGGCAGTTCTGGCAGTTGCCGAGCGATCTCGTCGATCCATTGGCGATCGATGACTAGCGGCAGCAGATCGGGGTCCGGGAAGTAGCGGTAATCGTGGGCGTCTTCCTTGGAGCGCATGGCGCGTGTTTCGCCGCTTTGCGGATCGAAGAGAACCGTTGCCTGTTCGATCCTGCCACCGTCTTCGAGGGTCGCGATCTGCCATTGTACTTCGTAGTCGATCGCCTGCTGCATGAAGCGGAAGGAGTTCAGGTTCTTGATTTCGCGCCGGGTACCGAATTCGGCCTGGCCAACCGGGCGAACGGAAACATTGGCGTCGCAGCGGAACGAGCCCTCCTGCATGTTGCCGTCGCAGATACCGATCCAGCGCACCAGCGCATGCAGTGCGCGGGCATAGGCGACGGCTTCGGCCGACGATCGCATGTCGGGCTCGGTGACGATCTCCAGCAGCGGCGTCCCGGCACGGTTAAGATCAATCCCCGTGCGGCCGTGGAAGTTGGCTCCCGGGCATTCATGCAGAGATTTGCCGGCGTCTTCCTCGAGGTGGGCACGGGTGAGGTTCACCACGCGCTCGTCCTCTCCCAGCGCAATCGTCAGCTGGCCGCCAATGACCACCGGCAGTTCATACTGACTGATCTGGTAACCCTTGGGAAGGTCCGGATAGAAGTAGTTCTTGCGCGCGAAAACCGATCGCGGCGCGATCTCTGCGCCGACCGCTAGGCCGAAGCGGATCGCGCATTCGACGGCGCCTTTGTTGAGTACCGGCAGGACGCCCGGCAAGGCGATGTCGACGGCATTGGCCTGGAGGTTGGGCTCGGCGCCAAAGGCTGTCGAGCTGCCCGAGAAGATCTTCGCTGTTGTCGATAACTGCGCGTGCGTCTCGATGCCGATGACCACTTCCCATGCTTTCATCACTGCTTACTCACTCTTCAAAGACGACGCCTGTGGCCGGCGGCCGACAGGCGAAAGGGGAGAGCTGGCGTCGACTGCGCACAGCCACTCACGCGCGCATCAGTTAAAGCCGGCCGGCCGCTGCAGATGCCAGTCGCTCGCTTGTTGATAGCGGTGCGCGACATTGAGCAGCCGGCTTTCGGTGAAATAGTCGCCGATCAGCTGCAAGCCCGCCGGTAGGCCGCCGGCGAAGCCGCAGGGGATGGAAAGGGCCGGCAGGCCGGCCAGGTTGACGGCAATGGTGTAGATGTCGGAGAGATACATCTGCACCGGGTCGGCCGCTTTCTCTCCGAGCTTGAAGGCGGTGCTCGGGCTGGTCGGCCCGAGGATCACGTCGCACTGCTGGAAGGCCTTGGCGAAGTCCATGGCGATCAGGCGGCGGATGCGCTGTGCCTGCAGATAGTAGGCGTCGTAATAGCCATGCGAGAGCACGTAAGTGCCGATCAGGATGCGGCGCTTGACCTCGGCGCCGAAGCCTTGCGCGCGGCTCTTGCTGTACATGTCGTTGAGGTCCTGGTACTCGGGGGCCCGGTAACCGTAGCGCACGCCGTCGAAGCGCGCCAGGTTCGAGCTGGCTTCGGCCGGCGCGATCACGTAGTAGGCGGCAACCGATAGCTGCATGCTCGGCAGATTGACGGCGACGGTTTCGGCGCCAAGCTTGCGGTACTCGGCAATCGCCGCTTCGACCAGTTGCATGACGTCCGGACTGCAGCCGTGGTCGAAGAATTCTGCCGGCAGGCCGATTTTCAAACCGGCCAGGGGTCTGTCGTCAGCGGCGGCGGCGAGCTCTTTGCCATAGTCTTCGCGCGGGCGTTCGAGGCTGGTCGAATCGCGCTCGTCGAAGCCGGCCATGGCATTCAGCAGCAGCGCGCAGTCGGCGGCCGAATGAGCCAGCGGACCGGCCTGATCGAGCGATGAGGCGAAGGCGATCATGCCGTAGCGCGAGACGACGCCATAGGTCGGTTTCATTCCGGTCAGGTTGCACAGGGCGGCCG
>ERZ761602.1657-NODE-1657-length-39261-cov-7.115569_pt1 | contig 39261 bp, 28 predicted proteins | sample MGYA00512165_ERZ761602 | MGnify/ENA primary metagenome ERZ761602 (study PRJEB28899, sample SAMN02445085) | bioreactor sludge metagenome | biome: EBPR sludge; isolation source: Thorneside wastewater treatment plant | place: Australia: Brisbane, Thorneside...
AAGGGCTCGGTGCTGGAGGAGTGCGACCCCTTCGGCCTCGGCGTCTGCCTGTCCATCCCGCCCTTCAACCTCACCATCGCCGAGATCGGCGTCGAGTTTGGCGAGTTCGTGGTGGCGGACGGGACGGCCTGGGGCCTCAAGGGCTGGGTCAATATCCTGGACCTGATCACGGTCGGCTTCTACTTCGACACCTCCGGCACGCTGTCGTTCGGCAACGTGGACCGGTATCACCTCGTCACCCCGCCGCAAGTGCTGCGCGCGCAACGGTTGTGGCAGGCCCTGGAGAGCGGTGCGCTGGCGCCGGCAACGATCTCGGCCGTGGACGCGGCCGACCTGGAGCGCATCCGCGTCAACGCGGCCGAAACCTACATCACCGCGCCGATCTCGGTCACGACGGACGTGGTCTTCGCCCTGGCGCGCGGCGGCAGTGTGCCGACGCTGACGCTGCTGGACCCGAATGGGAACGCCATCACGCCGGAGGCCCTGCCCGCGAACGTCCGCTACCTGGAGACGACCGGTGAAAACGAAACGCCGGAAGGCCCGGTGCCCGTCACGCAGGCGCTTTACTCCGTCAAACAGGCCCAGCCCGGCAACTGGACGCTGGTGCTGAACGGCGCTCTCGGCCCGGACGACCACTACGTCGTCAGCGTCTTCGGCCTCGACCCGGCGCCGCTCTTGAGCGATGTCTTCGCCGCCCAGGCCGGCCCGGCGAGCGTGGATGTGCGCTGGCGCCTGACCTCGGGCGAAGCCGAGACGGCCGTGAGCGTCTACGCCACGCCAGGCCCGATCACGGCCACGCACGAAATCCTGGCCGAGGACGGCTCATCTAGGACCATCACCGTCCCGGTCTACACGGGCTTCCCGCTGGCCGAGCGGGTGCCCTCGCCCGTCAACGGCGACCTCACTCACGCCACGCTCGACCTGAGCGGGCTGGAGACTGGCACCTACTGGATCTGGCTCAACGCCGACGACGGGCGCAACCCGCCGGCGCGCGTCTTCGCGCCGACGCCGATCTCGGTCAGCCACCCGTGGGAGCCGACCTGGACCGCCAACCTGGCGGCGGCGGCCGGCTACCGCCAACTGCAGTTGAGTTGGAGCCGCAGCCCGAACCCGGATGTGGACCGCTACGTGTTGTCCGTGGGCAGCCAGCCCGGCGCTATCGCCGAAATCTACGACGTCGGCGATCTCGATCACTTCAGCCTGGACAACCTGGTGCCGTGGCAGGTCTACTACCTCACGCTGAGCGCCGTGGACGATGAGGCCGGCCTGACCGCCCGGTCTGAACAGGTCGCCGCCTTCCCGTACGGCGCCGATTTCAACCTGGCGGCCGAAACGCTCGAGCTGTCCCTGGTCGCGGGCCAAACCGCGCCGGTGACGCTCCAACTTGGCGTGGAGCGCCTGCCCACGCGCGTCCTGCCGCCGCATCAACCGCCCGCCGACGACACCCGCCCGGCCCCGGTCGCGGCCGGTCCGGGTGAGGTCGATCTCGCGCTCACAGTGGCGGCTGAGCCGGCCCTGGTCTTCCCCGGGCAGACGCTGGTCTACACCCTGACGGCCTCCAACCTGAGCCAGGCGGAGGCCAGCGGCGTCGCCATCCAGGCCGCGTTCTCAGACGGCCTGGCTCTCGTCTCCGTAAGCGACCCGGCCTGCACAGCTGCCGGCGCCGCGCTGACGTGCCCGTTGGGCGCTCTGGCCTCCGGCGCGGACGTCGTCGTCACCGTAGTCGCAGTCGTGTCGCCCGCGGCCATCGGGCCGTTGGACTTCGTGGCCCAGGTCGTCGGCGCCCAGACCGATCCGGATCTCACCAACAACTCCAGCGGCGCGTCCACTCAGCTCGAGCGCGAGTTGGCGGTGGCGCTGGCCACGGCCGGCCTGCCCGACGGCGTGACGCTCGACTTCGCCGCCGACACCTTCACCTTCGCGGCGCCGGCCACGCGCACCGTGTCGGCCGTCATCGCGGCCTCGCCCTGGCTGCCGGCCGGCGACTACGTGCTGCCGATTGTGGCCAGCGGCGGCGGCCTGGAGCGCCGCCTCAACCTGAACCTGCATGTCGCCACCCCACACTTCACGCTGCAGGCCAGCGCCCTGGCTCTGGATCTGGCTGAGGGCGGCCAAGCCGCGCTCGACCTGACGACCGGCGCCGTGGATGGCTTCAGCCTGCCCATCGACCTCGATCTGGAAGGCACGCCGCCCGGCCTGCTGTACGACTTCGGCGTACCCGACGGACGGGTGGAACCAGGCCAGCCGACGCGCCTGGTGCTGACCGACACCGCCGGGCTGGAAGACGGCGTGTACACCCTGGCAGTGCGGGCGTCCGCCGGCCCGCAGCTTGAAGTCTTGCCCGTCACCCTGACGGTGCACAAGCCCGGCTTCACGCTGAGCACGCGGCTCCCGCGCCTGGAGGTGGCGGCCGGCGGCCGCGCCATCTTCCCGATCGACTTGGAGTTGATCAACTGGAACGCGCCGGTCGAAGTGAGCCTGGGCGTGTCCAACCTGGCCGTCGGCGACGTCGGCCTGGCCAACTCGCCGGACGGCCAGCCGCGCGCCGCGCTCACGCTGAACACCTCTGACCGCGTCTTCCTGGTGGTGGAGACCGCGACCGCGGCCGGCGCCGGCGTGTTCCCGCTGACGATCCAGGCCGCGAGCGGCGGGCGTCTCCGCACATTGCGTGTGCAAGTGGTCGTCAGCGCCGACCCGACAACGGCCAACCTCGCCGTTGACCAAACCGTGAGCGCCGACCCGGTGCTCGCCGGCGACGAACTGGAGTACACACTGACCGTCGTCAACCAAGGGCCGCTGGCCGCGCCGAACGTCATCCTTGAAGACACGCTGCCGGTGCGCGTCGGCCTCATCTCGGCGACGGCCAGCCGCGGGCGCTGCGCGGCCCCGGGCCAACTCGTCACCTGTCAGCTCGGGACGCTCACGCCGGGACAGATCGTCACCGTCCAACTGCGCGTCCAGGTTGACCCGGCCGAGGCCCGCCTGACCGTGCTGGAGAATCGGGCCAGCGTCAGCGGCGGCCTGGCCGACCCAACTCCCGCCGACAACCTCAGCACCCGCCTCAACCGGGTGGAGACCGCCGCCGACCTGCAGGTGACCCAAAACGTGCTGCCGGTGCAGGCCCAGGCCGGCGCCGAAATCGTCTACACCCTCGCCGTCGCCAACCTGGGCGCCTCGCAGGCGACCGGCGTCAGCGTGCGCCACACGCTGCCGGCCGGGGTCATCTTCCTGGACGCCGTCCCCAGCCGCGGGACGTGTGCGTACGCGGACGCGGGTCATCAAGTGGTGTGCGACCTCGGCCAGTTGGAGACGCCGGCTCAAGGCGATCACCTGGCCGCCGTAGTCGTGCGGGCGCGCGTCTTGCCCGGCACGCGCGGCACACTGGATGCCAGCGCTCTCGTTGCCGGCGATCAGCCCGACCCGAACCCAGCCGACAACACCGCTCTCACCAGCGTGCCGGTGCAGGCCCAGGCCGATGTCTCCATCCTGCACACGGTCGCGCCGGACCCGGCCAGCGCCGGCGAGCACGTGCTCTACCAGCTCATCGTGAGCAACGCCGGGCCGGCCGAGGCCACGGCTCTAACCATCACGGCGCAGTTGCCGGCGGGCCTCGCACCCGGCGCCCTGCCGGGCGGCTGCATCTACGACGCGCCGGGGCAGCGCGTGGTCTGCCTGGTCGCGGCGCTGGCGGCGGGCGCCAGTCTGGGCTTGAACCTGGACATGGTCAGCGCGCCTGACGCGACGGGGCCGAACCTGGCCAGCACCGTCACCGTCCAGGCGGCCGAGGCCGACCCTGTCCCGAGCAACAACCAGCAGGCGGCCGTCGTCAGCCTGAGCGTGCGCGCCGACCTGGCGGTCACGCTGACGGCGGCGCCCGATCCGGCCTCCGCCGGACGGCCACTGGTCTACCAGATCCGGGTTGAGAACAACGGCCCGGCCAACGCTACCGGCGTTGCCGTCACCGCCACGCTCCCGGATGGGGTCACGCTGACGTCGCTGACGCCGTCGCAGGGCGACTGCCTGGCCGGCGTCGAGCCGGTGATCTGCGCGTTGGGAACGCTGGCCGCCGGGGCGAGCGCCACCCTGACGATCGTGGCCGCGGTGCCCGCCTCGGCGGGCGGCGACCTCGTGAGCACGGCGGTGGTCAGCGGCGACCAGTTTGATCCGTACCTGGCCGACAATACCGTCCTGCGCGTCACGCCAGTCCTCAACCAGGTCGATCTGTCCCTGACGGTGTCGGCCGCGCCTGATCCCGTGATCAGCGGCACGCCGCTGATCTACGCCGCTCAGATCGCCAACGCCGGGCCGGACTTCGCGCCCGGCACCACGCTGACGCTGACGCTGCCGGCCGAGGTGGACCTGGCGCTGGTGCCGGCCGGGTGCGGCGCGGCCAATGGTGTGCTCGCCTGTGATCTTGGCGTCCTGGCCCCGGGCGAGAGCGCCAGCGTCAACGTCGCGGTGGAGGTGCCAGTGGCCGTCACGGGCCAGCTCGCCCTGGCCGCCGAGGTCGGCTCCAGCCAGGTCGTCGATCTGAACCCGGCTGACAATCAGCTGATCGTGCGCACGCTGGTCGTCCAGCCGATCGCCGGGCTGACGGCCGCCAACGACGGCCCGACGCCGCGCGGCGCGCCGACGACGCTGACAGCGGCGCTGACTCAGGGCACCCACGTCCGCTATGAATGGGACTTCGGCGACGGTTCGGAGCCGCTGCTCACGGACGAGGCTGTGGCCGGCGCGGGCAGCGTGGTCACGCATGTGTATCCGGCCGTGGGCGACTACACCGCCACCGTCACGGCGCGCAACCTGGCCGGGGAGGCGGCGGCGGCCACGGCCGTGCAAATCATCCCGAGCAACAAACCGCCGCAAGTGGAGGCCGGCCCCGGCCTAACGTCGTCCGAGGGCGGCCGGGTCAGCCTGCTCGAGGCCGCCTTCCACGACGAGAACGCCGACGACACGCATACGGCCACCCTCGACTGGGGCGATGGCTCGGCGGTGGAGGCCGGCCGGATCAGCCCGGCCTCCGGGCCGGGCGTCAACGGCCAGGTGCGCGGCGCGCACACCTACGGCGACGACGGCGTCTTCACCGTAACCGTGTGCGTGACCGACGATGAGGCCGCGCAGGCCTGCGACACGCTGACCGTGACCGTGCAGAACGTGGCGCCCACGGCCGAGATCGACGAGAGCGGCGCCCGGCGCGGGCGCGGCCTGACCGTCTTCCTGACGCGAGCCGGCGAGCCGCTGGAGTTGAGCGGGCGGGCCCGCGACCCCGGCAGCGACGATCTGGCGCTGATCTGGCATTGGGGTGATGGCTCCGACGACGACACGACGCGCTCGCTCGTGAACCCGCCGGGCCTGGACCCCGATCCCAGCGCCAGCGTGCAGCCGCGCGATGTGACCGGCGCCGCCGCCCACACGTACGCTGCGGCTTGTCTGTACACGGTGACGTTCACGGCTCAGGACGACGACGACGGTCAGAAGTCCGACTCGGTCCTGGTCGCCGTCCTGGGCCGGCGCCGCCCGGCGCGGACTCTCGCGCAATGGCAGGCCGGCCTCCGCAACGGCGAGTTGTCGGACGAGGCCTTGCGCTGTCTGCTGGGAGTAGTGGGCCAACTCAGCCGCGTGTTCGCCGCTGTCGATGGCGAACGGGCGGCGCAGGTGCTGGCCGGACCGGCCGGGCGCGGGCCATCGCCGGAGCGGCTCGAGCAGTTGCTGCTGGCGGTCTGGCTCAACGTCGCGGACGGCGCCTGGAGCTATGACCAGCGCGTCGACACGGATGGCGACGGCCAGGGCGATGCGGCCCTGTCGGCCATCCTCGACCGGGCGGAGGCTGCCCGGCTGGCGGGCACCGTGCCGCCGGCGGAATTGGCGGCCCTGGTGTTGATCCTCGAACGCCTGGAAAGGTAGCGTTTATTTCCCAGTGCGATCGAGATGAGCCGGAGGGAGGTCGCCTGCGACTGCGCCGCTGTGCGGCTCGGCTCAGGAGGCCTCCCTCGCCGGCTTAAGGACAGGGCCTAGCGTTTGGTCTTCTTGCCCGGCGGCCCCGTCCGCTTCGGCCGGGCCCACGGGGGAGGCTGGTCGTACGCGCGGCGTTTGGGCGCCGGGCGGCGTGTCTGCGCCAGCGGCACATCGCGGACGGTGGCGCGGCGGACGGTGACCGGCCGGTTGCGGATTGCGACGCCGGCCATGGCGGTCAGCACCTGGTCCAGGTATTCGGCCGGCACGTCCACCAGTGAAAAGTCGTCGTAGATGTCGATCGCGCCGATCGCCTTGCCGGGCACGGCGGCCTCGTTGGCGATCGCGCCGACCAGGTCAGCCGGGCGCACGCCGCCGAAGCGCCCGGCGTCGATGAAGACGCGGACCATGCCGCTTTCCACGGGCGGCCCGGCCTCGGGCTCAGGCTCGATGGGCACCGCCAGGGGTTTGTCGCCGCGCGCCAGCCGGGCCGCGGCGGCGGCCACCTCGGCCATATCCCGGCCGCTCTCCTCGGCCAGCTCCTCCACCAGGGACAGGTAGAGTTCCAGGTCCTCCTCCTGCAAGGTCTTCAGCAAGCGCTCCTTGAAGAGGGCCAGCCGGCGCGCGGCCACGTCGGCGCGGGTGGGCACCTTGGCTGGCGTCATGCGCTGGTTGGTGTAACGCTCGATCTCGCGCTTCATGCGCTCCTCGCGCGGGGTGACGAACAGGATCGCCTTGCCCGAACGGCCGGCCCGCGCCGTGCGCCCGATCCGGTGCACGTAGGCCTCCGGGTCGGTCGGGATGTCGTAGTTGATGACGCGCGTGATCTGCTCCACGTCCAGGCCGCGCGCCGCCACGTCGGTGGCGACGACGATCTCGGTCTGCCCGCTGCGCAGGCGGCGCAGCACGATCTCGCGCTGGACCTGGTTCATGTCGCCGTGCAGGGGCTCGGCGGCATAGCCGCGCGCTTGCAGTTTCTCGGCCAGCTCCGCCACGCGCAGCTTGGTGCGGGCGAAGGTCAGGCTGGCCTCGCCCGGCACGGCCTCGGTCTCCAGCAGATGCGTGAGCGCGTCCAGCTTCTGCTTCTCTGGCACGTTCATGTAATGCTGCTCGACCGTCGGCACCGTCAGGGTCGGCTGCCTGATCTCGACGGTGGCCGGGTTGCGCAGGTAGCGGTCGGCGATGTGGCGGACCTCGCGCGGCAGGGTGGCGGAGAAGAGCGCCATCTGCCGTTCCGCCGGCGCCTGCTCCAGGATCCAGGTGACGTCTTCCAAGAAACCCATGCGCAGCATCTCGTCGGCCTCGTCGAGCACGATCAGGCGCAGCGCGGCCAGGTCAAGCGTGCCCCGGCGCAGATGGTCCATGATCCGGCCGGGCGTGCCGACCACGATGTGCAGGCCGCCGCGCAGCCGGCTGATCTGCTTCTGGAGGGAGTCGCCGCCGTAGATGGGCATGACGCGCACCCGGCCGAGGCGCTTGGCGTAAACGTGGATAGCCTCCGACACCTGGATGGCCAGTTCGCGCGTCGGCGTCAGCACCAGGGCCTGGACGGCCTCGCGGCCGACCTCCAGTTTCTCCAACAGCGGCAGCGCGAATGCCGCCGTCTTGCCGGTGCCGGTCTGGGCCTGGCCGATCAGGTCCCGGCCGGCCAGCAGCAGCGGGATGGTCTGCTGCTGGATCGGGGTCGGGATCTCATAGCCGATGTCGTTGAGCGTGAGGGCGAGCGCCTCGCCGAGGCCCAACTGAACGAAGCGTTCGGCGGGGAGTTGCGGTTGTGAGTCCATGCCACCTCCGGCGGTGAGCGCGTCGCCGGCCCATCCAAACTGCTTGGCCGTCTGCCGCCGCCGGCTCCCATCATATCACCGCACCCCTGGCGGTCACGGCGGACCGGCTAGCTGCCCCAGCCTGATCTGTCGCTTGACTTATTAGAGTAAATGCTCTAATATCCTAGAGTATTTACTCTAACAAAGGGTATCGGCATGAAGACGCGTGAGCGCATCCTGGCCGCTGCGCTGAGCCTGTTCAACGAGAACGGGACGGGCGCGGTTTCCACCAACCACATCGCCCAGGCCGCCGGCATGAGCCCCGGCAACCTGTACTACCACTTCCCCAACAAGGACGCGATCATCCGCGCGCTCTTGGAACAGCTGGCGGCGGCCTCTGGCGAGTTTTTCGCTCTGCCCGCCGGCCGCCCGCCGACACTGGCCGATCTGCAGGCCCTGGTGCGCGGCAACTTCCGCCTGCTGTGGGAGTACCGTTTCTGGTACCGCGAATTGGTCGCGCTGCTCCGGCGCGACGCCGAGCTGCGGCAGCGCTGGCTGGAGATTCGCCCGCAGCAGTATGCGGGCTTCCCCGAGCTCATGGCCGCGTTCGTGACCGCCGGCGTGATGCGCCCGCCGGATGACCCGGCCGTGGTGGCGCGCCTGGCCGATCTGTGCTGGCTGATCAGCGAGTTCTGGCTGGCCAGCCTGGAGGTCGGCGGGCAGACCGTGGACGCCGCGCAGATGGAGCGCGGCGTGACGCTCATGCTGCAAGTACTGGACCCGTACGTGATCGCCCCGCGTCCCTGAATCATCATCCAGGAGTTATCTCATGACCACCCTGCCTCTGCGCCGCAGCCTGGGCGCGTTGCTCGTCGTTGTCCCGCTCGTGTTCACGGTCTGCTTCACGCTGCTGCAGATCCAGTTCGAGTACCCAGACATCTTGCGCCAGCCCACCGCCGACGTGCTGGCCAAGTTTCAGGCTGGCGGGCCGGGGCTCGTTGCCGTCTGGTATGTACTGACTCTGACCGCCGTGCTGTTCATCCCTATCGCCTTGCTGACCCACCGCCTCCTGGCCGCCGAGTCAGCCGCAAGCGGGGTGTGGATCGCGACGGCCTTCGGCGTCGTCGCCGGCCTGGCGCAGACGCTGGGTTTCCTGCGCTGGCCGTTCCTGGTGCCGCACCTGGCTCAGGCTTATCTGGCACCGGACGCCAGCGCCGCTCAGCAGGCGGCGGCCAGCCTGGTGTTTGAAGCCTTTCATCGCTACGCGGGTATGGCCGTCGGCGAACACCTTGGCTATCTCAGCACCGGCGTCTGGACCTTCCTCACCGCCGCCGCGATGGTGCGTGCGCCGCTCTTCGGGCGCTGGCTGGGTCTGATCGGCATGGTGCTGGCCGCCGGCGTGCTGGCCGGTCTGCTGGAACCGGCCGGCGTCGTCTGGGCGGGCACTGTCAATGCCCTCAGCTATCTGGCCTGGGCGTTGTGGCTGATGACGGCCGGCGTGGTGCTGCTGACGCGCCGGGCTGAGGCGCCGGCCGGCTATCGCCCGGCACCAGCCGCCGACTAAGCGCTTCCCTGCAAGAGCAGAGGCACGGCTCAGGCAACCGCGCCGCCGTTCATGACAATGCCGCTCCACTACGGCGCCGGCAGCGCTTAGTCTGACGGCCTGCGCGTCAGAGAGAGGTCAGAGAGGCGCCCGGCAACTCGCGGGGCCGCCGGGCGTATGAGTGTGTAGCACACGGCATCGCCGCCGCCACACTCCCGAGGTCCTCATGCGCTCATCCGCCGACCCGACCGCTGCTCGTGCCGCCCGCCTCACCCTGGCGGCCAGCCGCCAGACGCACGCCACCGTCCAATTCCTGGTCGATCGCGACCGAGCCGCCGACGCCTATCGCGCTTACGCCTACTTCCGCTGGATGGACGACCGGCTGGATCGCGACCTGCCCGACCGCGCCGAGCGGCTGGCCTTCGTCGCGCGCCAGACCGAACTGCTCGAGCGCTGCTGCGCCGGCGCCTGGCCGGACGCGGTCAGCCTGGAAGAGGGCTGGCTGGTGGACCTGGTGCGGCGCTACCCGGCCGACAACGTCGGGCTGCGCGCTTACCTGTGGAACATGCTGGCCGTGATGGCGTTCGACGCCCAGCGGCGCGGCCGCCTGATCAGCCAGGCGGAGCTGGCCGAGTACACGCGCAGCCTGGCGACGGCGGTGACGGAAGCCCTGCACTTCTTCATCGGCCACGACTGCCGCGCGCCGCAGTCGGAGGTCCGCTACCGGGCCGCCGCCGCCGCGCACATCACCCACATGCTGCGCGACACGCAGGACGACGCGGCCGCCGGCTACTTCAACATCCCGTGCGAATACCTGCACGCGCACGATCTGGCGCCGCACGCCGTCGAACGCGAACCGTATCGCGCCTGGGTCCGCAGCCGCGTGGCACTGGCCCGCGCCGACTTCGCGGCCGGCCTGGATTACCTGGCCCAGGTGGAAAGCCTGCGCTGCCGCCTGGCCGGCTACGCCTACTTCGCGCGCTTTGAGCACGTGCTCACGACCATTGAGCGCGACGATTACCGGCTGCGGCCGACGTACGGCGACGGCCGCGGCGTGACGGCGGGCCTGCGGACGCTCGGCACGGCGCTGTCCCTGGCCCTCGCCAGCCGGCGGAGCCCGGCGGCCCCCGGCGCGCTGCCGGTCCGGTGACAGGCGCGCCATGTCCACACCTTCTGCCCTCCTCATCGGCGCCGGCCTGGGCGGGATCGCGGCCGCCGCGCACCTGGCCCAGCGCGGCTGGCGCGTCACCGTCCTCGAGAAGAACGCGCGGCCGGGCGGCCGCTGTGAGCGTCTCGTCCACGCCGGCCACACCTTCGACACCGGCCCGACGCTGTTCATCATGCCGCACGTCTACGCGGCCGAGTTCGCGGCGCTGGGGACGTCTATGCCGGAGCGCCTGGAACTGCAGCGCGTCGATCCCACCTATCACCTGGTGTTCGACGACGGCAGCCAGTTGTCCCTGACGTCCGACCTGAAGCGGATGCAGGAGCAGTTGGACGCCGTGGAACCGGGCAGCTTTCCAGGTTTCCTGCGCTACCTGGACGAGGGCCACCGCCACTATCACGTGGCCATGCGGCGGCTGGTGAACCGGGATTTCCGCTCGGCCTTCGATTTCTTCAGCCTGGGCAATCTGCCGCTGCTGTTTCAACTGCAGCCGCTGGCCCCGCACTACCGTCACATGGCGGCCTTCTTCCGCGAGCCGCGCCTGAAGGCGGCCTTCACGTTCCAGGATGTGTACATGGGGCTGAGCCCGTTCGAGGCGCCGGCGACGTTCTCGATGATGCCGTACACCGAACTGGCCCACGGCGTCTGGTTCCCGCGCGGCGGCCTGTATCGCGTGGTGGAGGCTTTCATGGAGGTGGCGCGCGAGGCCGGCGTCGAGTTTGTGTTCAAAACGCCGGTGGAGCGCATCGACGTGGCCGGAACGCGCGCCACGGGCGTGGTGCTGGCCGATGGGCAGCGCCTGGCCGCGGACGTGGTCCTGGCCAACGCCGACTTGCCCTACGTCTACCAGGCGCTGCTGCCGCCGGACGGCGAGGCCGAGCGGCTGGCGCGCAAGCGCTACTCGTGTTCGGTGATCAGCTTCTTCTGGGGCGTAGACAAGGCCTATCCGGCCCTCGGGCCGCACACTCTGTTCCTGGCCGACGATTATCGCGGCAACTTCGAGCGCATCGCGCGCAACCAGCCCTTGCCGGAGCGCCCGAGCCTGTACGTGCACGCCCCCGCACGCCTGGAGGCCGCGTTCGCGCCGGCGGGCCAGGACACGTTGATCGGCATCGTGCCGATCGGCCACATCGATGAAGCTCAGGAGCAGGATTGGGGCGCGCTGCGCGATCAGGCCCGGCAGTCTCTCTTCACACGGCTGGCGGAGCTGGGCCTGACAGACCTGGAGGCCCACCTCAAGTTCGAGATCAGCTACACGCCGCTGGCCTGGCGCAAACGCTACAACCTGGTGAAAGGCGCCACCCACGGGCTGTGCCACAATCTGACCCAGCTCGGCTATCTGCGGCCCGCCAATCGCCACGCGCGCTACCGCAACCTGTACTTCGTCGGCGCCAGCACCCATCCGGGCACCGGCCTGCCGACCGCCCTGGTCTCCGGGCGCCTGGCCGCCCAGCGCATCGTGGACGACTACGGCGGGCGGCGCTGAAGCGCCAGCGCGGCCAAAGCGGCCCGACCCGTTCAACGGCCCGCGCGCGGCCGCGTTGACCGCGCCCGTTGCAAGCCACCGCTGTTCGGTTATACTGCGCGCCCCACCCCAGACAACCCTGTCAGGAGGCGCCGCGATGCTGGCTGAGCTGCTGTCCACCAATGCGCGTCCTTGGCCCACGGCCGTACACGTGGGGTCGAAAGCGGCTGTCCTCGGGCAGTTGCTGGAGGCCGGTTTCCCCGTGCCGGCCGGGTTGGTTATCCCCACGGCGGTCTTCCGGGAGGCGTTAGCGCCTTACCGCGAGCCGGTGCGCGCCGCGCTGCAGCGCGCCGACCTGCGTGATCCCGCCGCCGTCCAAGCCGCAGCCCAACAGGTCCAGGTTCTTCTCGGCGATCTCGCGCTCCCCGCCAGTGCGCGGGAGGCGCTGCCGCAGGCGCTGCCCGTCCTGGGCGAAGGGCTGCTGGCCGTCCGCTCCTCGGCCACCCACGAGGATTTGCCGACGGCCAGTTTTGCCGGCCACTATCACACCCGCCTGGGCGTGCGGGGCGCTGCAGACACCGAGGCCGCAATTCTCGCGTGCTGGCGCTCGCTGTTCAGCCCAGCGGCATTGGCGGCCCAGGCGCGCCTGGCCCGGCCGGGTGCCGACCCGGCCATGGCCGTCCTCATTCAACCCCTGCTGGCGGCGGAGTGTGCGGGCGTGTGCTTTTCGGTGGACCCGGTTCAGCAGCGCCCGGAGACCCTGCTCATCACCGCGGCCTGGGGATTGGGCGAAGGCGTCGTCGCCGGCTCAGTCCCGGCCGATACCGCCCGGCTGCGCCGGACGGATCTGGAGATTGAGGCGGTCACGCCGGCCCTTAAGGTGGAATGCATCCAACCGGACCCAGCCGGAGGCACCCGGCGCGTGGCCGTGCCCGCGCCCCAGCAGCGCCCGGCCTGCTTGCCCGAGGCCTGGCTGCGGGCCGTGGCCCGGTTCGGCCTGGCGCTCGAGCAATTCCTGGGCCGGCCTCAGGACGTCGAGTGGGCCATCGCCGCTGGCCAGGTGTGGATCCTGCAGAGCCGGCCGATCACGACCCTGGCGCCGCAGCTGACCGAGACCGTCCGCTTCCCGGTGGCCTGGGCCGACGAGCAGGAACGCCGCGCTTTCTGGTATCCGCCTGGGTCGGAAAGTCATGCGCCCGGCGCCCTGATGCTCCCGGCGGAGATTGACTACACCAAGGCCCGCTTCGAGGGCGGCGATGCCGCCGTCGCATACGGCGGGGGCGCTCGGACTTTCTGGCGCAAGTACGTCAACGGCCGCTTCTACTGGGCGGCCGCGGAAAGCCCGCTGAGCCCCGCCGATCGGCGGATCCGCAGCGCCGCCCTGGGAGACCTGTTCGAGCGGCTGGAGCGGCAGGACATCACGCTGTGGGAGCACTGGGGGCCGGAGGTCATCCGCGCCGCCGAGCGGCTGGCGGCGTTTGACGCGCAGGCCGCCACGGGGCCGGCGTTGGCCGATCAGCTAGAAGACACGTTGGCCGCCGCCCGCCGGCATTGGATGATCCACACGCTGAGCCCGCGCAAGCGCTTGGGGCACCTCGTGGCGGCGTATCAAGCGCTGACCGGGGCCAGCCGCGACGCGGCCGAGCAGGCGCTGTCGCAGCTCCTGGAGGGTGAGGACACCGTCCAGACACGCTTGATCGATGACGTGTATGGTTTGGCGTGTCAGGCGCGGGCGGTCCCGGAGGTGGCGGCGTTGCTCAGCGAGCGGCCGCCCGATCTAGTGGCGCGCCTCCGGGCGCTGCCGGCGGCCGCACCGTTCATGGAGCGCTGCGAGCGTTTTCTGGCGGCGTATGGCGACCGGCCCAGCCCCGGCGATCCGGCCAAGACCATTCTCGCCAGGCTCCCTTGGCGCGAGAATCCGGAATGGGTGTTGGACATGGTCGCTGCTTATCTGCCGCCTCCCGGCGAGCCGGCGCGCGAGGCGCCGGCGGCGGCGCGGCAGCGGGCGCGCCATCAGCGGGAGGAGGCGGTGGAAGCTTTGTGCGCGGCAACCGACCATCCGCACGCGGCCGCCGAATTTCGGCGTCGGCTGGCCTACGCCCGCCGCGCCGCCACGTTCTTAGATGACCACCATCACTACATCGATCAGCTGACAGACGGGCAGTTCTATCAGGCCCTGCTCCATGCCGGCCGCTGGCTGGCCGCCCGCGGCGATCTGGCTCGGCCCGACGAGGTCGGCTGGCTGGAGATCGCCGAGATCCTGGCGGCGTTGCGCGCCCCGGAACCGCGCCCGCTCTTCGCCGCCATTGCGGAGCGCCAACGCCTGTATGCCGAGTGGCGTCAGATGCTGGCGCCCGCGGTCTTAGGTCTGCCGCCGGCGGCACTCCCGGCGCGCGCCGCGGACGAGTCAGCCGGCGAGGCAGCCGCGCCCGACCAGGCCGAGGCGCCCGCCAACCGTTTGGCCGGACAGGGCGTCAGCCCAGGCCGCGTCTCCGGTCAGGCCCGCTTGGTGCTCCACTCGGCCGCGCTGCGGGACGTCCGCCCCGGCGACATCCTGGTGGCCGCCGACGCCGGCACACTGTGGACGCCGCTATTCCCGACCCTGGCCGGCGTCGTATTGGACACCGGCTACGTTGGACAGCACGCCGCGATCACGGCCCGCGAGTTCGGACTGCCCGCGGTCTTTGGCACGCAGGCGGCGACGCGCCGCATCCCGGACGGCGCCTGGGTCACCCTGGATGGCGCGCGTGGCACCGTCGAATGGGAACTGGAGCCAGGGCGCGGGCCAACGCCGTCTTGAGCGTCATGCCGGCGCGGGCCGGGCCTCTTGGCGACGCGCGCCCGGCCCGGCGTTCTTGCTTTCCGGTGGGCGTGCCAGAGCGCGAGCCAAAACCCCAACTAGCGCTGTGTAACTTTGGCATAACGGTGTAGAATGCCGTCCTCGTGACACACGTAAGTCACTGTCCAACGGAGGCAAAGCATGAAGACAGTTCGAGGCGGCTGGGTCTGTGGGCTGGCATTGATGCTGGGGACGCTGGCGGCCTGCGCCAGTCCAGCCACTCCCACCCAGGCGCCGACCCTTCCAACGGCGGCGCCCACCACCGCCCCGGTGGTGGCGCCCACAGCGACCGAGGCGGCGCCGCCCGCGGCCACTCAGGCCGCCGAGCCGACCGCGGCGCCCATCCCGACTGAAACGCCGGTCCCGGCGCTGAAGGTGACCGGCTTGGTGACCAGCGCGCTGGGCTGGAGCACGGCGCAACTCAAAGCGATGCCGGCCACCTCGGCCAGCGGCCAGAACAACAAGGGCGAGACCGACACCTACAGCGGAGTGCTGCTGGCGGACCTGATCACCCTGGCCGCGCCCCAGGCGGACGCCAAGAGCGTGGTCTTCCTGGGTGACGGCGGGGCGCAATTGGAGCTGGCGCTAGCCGATGTCCTGGCCTGCGCCGACTGCATCGCGTCCTTTCGCAACCAGGGCGGTCTCAGCCTGCTAGTGCCGTTCTATTCGCCGCAACTCGCGCTGCGGGGCCTGACCGAAATCCAGATCAAGTAAAACCAGGAGCGGCCATGTTGCTCTACGTGGGCCTCGACGATACCGACAACCACGACTCGCGCGGCACGGGCCGCCTGGCGCGCACCATCGCCGAGACCCTGGCCGCCGACTTTCGGCTGCTGGGCGTGACGCGGCATCAGTTGTTGGTGGATCCGCGGGTGCCGTACACGTCCCACAACAGCAGCGCCTGCGTGCTGCTGGAGGCGGACACGCCGCCTGACCTGGCGGCTTTGTTCGCGCGCGTGCGGGCGCTGATGCTGGCGGACTTCCAGCCGGGCAGCGACCCGGGGTTGTGTGTGGCGGCGGCGGGCATCCCGCCCGAGGTCCAGCGCTTTGGCGCGCGGGCCAAGACCGAGGTGGTCGATCAGGCTGAAGCCCGGCAGCTGGCCGGCCGGCTCAACCTGCTGCTGGCCGGCCTGGGCGGAACCGAGGGGGGTGTGATTGGCGCTTTGGCCGCCGTCGGCCTGGGGGCCGGCGGCGAGGATGGCCGCTACCTGTTGGTTGGACGAACGCGGGAACTGAGCGGGCTGCAGCCGGTGGAGGCCGTCCTGGCGGCCGGCATCCACGAGATCCGCACGGCGGAGGGCCAGCCAGTAACCGCTGGCCCGGTCTTGGCCGACAAACTGCGCCCGGCTCGGCGCGCCAGCCGGCCGGTGCAGTTCGTGGCCTGGCAGGAAGACCGCTGGCTGCCGCTCAAACTGGATTAAGCGCCTGCCGGTGATGACCGAAGCCCTGCGCCTGGACGCGGTCTCCTTTCGTTACCCGCGGGACGGGCTGGGCGTAGGCCCGGTCTCGCTGGCGCTTCCGGCTGGGGAGGCCTTGCTGCTGGCCGAGGCCTCGGGCGGCGGCAAAAGCACGCTGGCCCGCCTGGCCTGCGGCCTGATCCCGCATCTCTATCACGGGGAGCTGCGCGGTGAGGCCTTGTTGTTCGGCCAGCCGATCAGCCGGCAGCCGCTGTGGGCGATCAGCGAACGCGCCGGCCTGGTCTTCCAGAATCCGGCCATGCAGATGCTCACCACCAGCGTGGAAGACGAGATCATCTTCGGCCTGGAAAACCTGGGCTTGTCGCCGGCCGAGGTGCGCCGGCGGCTGGAGGCCGCGCTGCAATGCCTGGGCCTGGAGCCCCTGCGCCAGCGCGGACCGCAGACGCTCTCCGGCGGCGAACAGCAAAAGCTGGCGCTGGCCTGCGCCCTGGCCCGCCGGCCGGACTTGCTGGTGTTGGATGAGCCCCTGTCCATGCTGGACAGCACCGCCGCGCGCGATCTGGTGGGCCACTTGCGGGAGCTCCAGGCGGCCGGGCAGACCCTGTTGATCTGTGAGCATCGCCGCGAATTCCTGGCCGATCTGCCGGGTCTGCGCACAGCGCGCCTGGCCAATGGCGGCGCCGCCCGGCCCACGGCGCCGGCGCCCGACCCCGGCAGCGCCGCCGGCCCGCTCGCCGCCGCCGAGGCGTTCTCCCTCACCGTCCAAAGCCTCACAGCGCGGCGCGGCGGACGCGCCATTCTGCGGGACCTGGAGTTCACACTCGCCGCCGGCCAACTTGTGGCTGTGCTGGGCCGCAACGGCACCGGCAAGACCACGTTGTTGCGCGCCCTTGCCGGCCTGCAGCCGGCCGAGGGCCGCCTGGCTGTGCAGTCCGCCGCCGGCGAGACAGCGCCCCGCTTCAGCCTGGTGTTCCAGAACCCAGACCTGCAGCTTTTCCAGGCCAGCGTGCGCGCCGAGATCCTGTTCCGTCTGCCTCAGCCCGATCTGGCCTGGTATGAGTGGCTGTTGAATCACCTCGGGCTGAAGCGCTATGAAGAGGCACCGCCGCTCCTCCTCAGCGAAGGCGAAAAACGCCGGGTCGCTCTGGCGACGGCGCTCATGCGTCAGGCCCCGCACGGCGTGCTGCTCGATGAGCCCTCGCTGGGCCAGGATGCCCATCACAAGGCCGTGCTGCTCCGCACTCTGCGTCAACTGACCCACGCCGGCCGCCTGGTGATCATGGCCACCCACGACCTGGAGCTGGCGGCTCAGGCGGACATGCTGCTCGTCCTGGGCGCCAATGGCTTGGTGGCGCATGGCCGGCCCGCCGAGTTGATGGCGGAGGCCGCGCTCTGGCCGCGAGCCGGTCTGTGGCTGCCCGACTGGGCCTGGCCGGCCGCCGAAACACGACCATGTTGAAGTTGCGGTGGCCCGCCCGCCCGCCTTCGGCGGGCAAGTCTCACCGGGGTGAGACCCGCTGGTTCACCCAGCGCCTGGTGGAGACCTCGCCGTTGCGGGCGGCCGATCCGCGCACCAAACTGGCGCTGGCTCTGGGCGCATCGCTGGCGGTGATGCTGCCCCTGCCGCGCCTGGGCCTGTTCCTGGCCGGCTATGTTCTGCTGGTGGCTTGGGCCCGCCTGCTGCCGGAGGTGGGGCGCCATCTCTGGCGGGCGCGCTGGGTGCTGGGCCTCCTGTTTGTGGTGGATTTCTGGCTGGTGGGGCCGGAGTTGGCGCTGACCATCAGCCTGCGGGTGGCTCTGCTGACCGGCGTGTTTGCCCTGTTCTTCTCCACCACCACGCCGCGCGAACTGGGGCTGGCGTTGGAAGCACTGCGCCTGCCGTACCGCTATGCCTTCAGTCTGACCTTGGCGTTGGCGAGCCTGAGTCTGCTGGAAGAAGAGTGGCAGGCGATCCGCGAAGCCCAGGCCGCGCGGGGCGTGCAGCCCGGCCGCGGGCTGCGTGAGCTCTGGCGCCAGGCCGGCGACCTGGTGGCTTTCACCGTGCCCGCGATCGTGCTCACCACTCGCCGGGCCTGGAACGCCACCGAGGCCGCTTACGCGCGCGGCTTTGATTCGCCCCACCGCCGTCCGTACCAGAGCCTGCGTCTGAGCCGGCTGGATTATGCCTTGTTGGGCGTGTGTGGGGCAGGCCTGGCCGTGCTCTTCTGGGGAGGAAGGTTCCTGCCATGAGTCAGACCAAACGCTTGCTGATCGGGATCGTGATCCTGGGCGGCCTGGCCGGACTGGTGCTCAGCGTGGAGATGTGGCGCGGCGCCGCGCTCGCGCAGAGCGCCGGGGCCGAGGCCACGCTGACGCCCGGGGCCGTGCCGATCTACTTGCAAGGGCAGCGAGTGGCCGCCTTCGAGCCGGCCGACTTGGAGCGCCTCCCGCTGGCCAACTTCGTGGAGCCGGTGGAAAACAAAACTCAAGAAGGCTGGCTGCTCTACGACGTGCTGCGCCTTTACCTGCCGGAAGAGGCCCTGCTGGCCGACACTCAGGTACGCGTGATCAGCACCAGCCGCGGCAAATCGGCCGAACTGACCTGGGGCGAGATTGCCGACCTGAAGAATATGGTGATGTTCGACCTGTCTGGCCGGGGGACGCTCAAGCTGGTTTCGCTGCTGGACAGGCTGGCCACCCGCGACCAATGGGTGCAGGACACCGATCGCATCGAGGTGAATGTACCATGACCCGACCAGCCTGGAGCGGCTACTTCTCGACATTTCAACTGATCCTGCTGGCATTGTTCTCGGCCCTGATCGTGGTGGCCAAGATCGTCTTGCGCACGCCGCTGCAGCTGCCCGGGCACACGGGCATTTTCTGGATGGCGATCATGCTGGTGGCGACGCGGGTGGTGCCGCGCCGGGGTGCGGCCAGCGTGGTGGGTGTGACCTCCGGGATCATGGCGGCCTTCCTGGGCGCCGGCGACTTCGGCGCGCTGAACACGTTCCTGTCCTACACCGCGGTAGGCGTGGGCGTGGACCTGGCCATGCTGCTGTTGCCGAATATGGAGAACCTCCCCCAGGCGGCGCTGGTCGGCGCGCTGGGGCACACGGGCAAGTTCCTGGTCAAATGGGTCATCGGCGTGGTCGCCCAGGCGCCGGTCGGTTTCCTGGCCCTCGGCCTGGCGCGGTCCATCGCGGGTTACATCGTCTTTGGGGCGTTGGGCGGTGTGTTGGGGGCGCTGACCCTGTTGGCGCTGCGCCGGGCCGGCTACTTCGCCTACCTGGCCGAGAAGAAGTGACACGCCGGCGAACGGCCTCCGCTGCGCCCGCGCTCCTATGCGAATCCACCCTTATCGGGGTGTCAAGCCCGCTCACAAGCTGAAGCAGCGTCTCAACTAGGGGTGGATTTTCTGGCGCGGACGGCCTGGGCGCTTGTGAACCAGGAAAGACCGTTGCTGCTCGTGTTCGCTGCGGCTCAGCTGGACGCCAAGCCAGCGGCTATTCGTGCGCCGCGCCAGGATAAGGCTTTTCGCCGGCGCGGATGGGGGCCTTCGGGCGGTTTTCAAAAGGGGTCAAAGGGCAGCTGTAATTAGCGTTGGAAGGCTGGGGAATATCCATCCCCGCTGGTGGCGGCGTTGGCAGTTCCATTTTTGAAGGGGTAGCCCCCTTGACACGGCGCATACTCCCTGCGTTCAGCATATCCATCAATGCCGGCCAAACTGGAACAAACTGAGCGGCCGTCCGACAACCTGGGCATCGGCGCCTTATAGCACCTGGCCCTCACAGCAATTCGGCGATTAGGGCCGCAGCCCGGCTGGCCGCGCCGGGCGTGTGCGGTCGGTAGCCGCGCGTGTCTGACCCGCAGACAGCTATAGCCGCTTCGGCCAGCCGTTCCGCATTAGTCGCGGCGTAGTCCAGCCGCCGGCCGGCTCCGTGGCGATCCAGTCGATGAGCCACGTGATACGCCTGCTCACAGTGGTTTTTGAGCGGGAAATAGAGAAACGGCCGCCGGTGGAGGGTTAGCTCCATCGTCGTGGTCAACCCACCTTGCACGATGCCAAGGTCCGCGCACGCCAGGTGCTCGTAGAGGTTGTGGACGTACGGGCGGACGGTCACGCCTTCCACACCGGCTAACGCATCCGGTGCGATACGCGGCCCGGCCACCACCACGCACTGCGCCTCCGGCTGCTCCCGTTTGATCATAGGCCAGGCGGCCAGCGCCCTGCGCAGCAGTGGCCGGCCCACCGCCGTGCCACCCACCGCGCAGATCACGAGCGGCCGATCCGGGTCATACCCCAGGCGGGTCCGCACGGCGCGGGTATCCCCGTAGTCAGCGGGGTCGAAGGGCGCCACGTATCCGATGGCCAGGAAGTGCTCGCGCGCCCACTCCGGGATGAGAGGCAGGCCCGGCCCAAATCGTTCGGGCACCAGGTCGTCGTAGTCGCCGACGTAGAGCGCGCGGTCGCGCACGCGCTTATAGCGGGCGACCTGCTCGATCATCTCGGCATTGTAGTCGGCGGTCAGAAGGGCCTCGCGCGAGCCCGGCGAACGATCCACCGGCAGCCAGCCGAGGAAGTCCGTCAGGAACACAAATGACGCGGTCTTCAGTTCCGGATTCTCGTGCAGGTAATAATCCACCTCCCAGGCTTCGTCGCCGATCCACAGGTCGTACGGGGTCTCGCGGACCGCGTCCAGGAAGACCATGAAATTTGCGAGCAGGATCTCGTCCATCTCACGCCAGGCGTAGAAGCAGTGCAGCTCGTGCTCGCCGGCCGCGCTCTCCCAATGGGCGGACTCGCTCGCAAGATGTTGGCTCAGCGGGTGGATCGTCTCGCCGTTGCGCTCCAGCACACCCGTCACGGGCGGCTGAGCCAGCCAGTCGATCTCCAGCCCAGGCACCAGGCGGCGCAGCTCGCGCGCGATCGCGAGGTCACGCTGGACGTGACCCAGGCCGATGGGGCTGGAGACGAACAGGGCGCGCCGTCGGTGGCGGCTCATCGCCCGAGTCCAAGTGCGGTGGTTGGGCTGAGACATTAGAAACCAGGCGGCGGGCAACACCCCAAGCCAGTTCAATGCTGGCCGTTAGCGCGATCCGCCCAAAGGACGTTGATGATCTGCCAGCGCCCCGCACTCTTGGCGAGGTGCAGGTAATCGACGTACTCGGGCGAGTCGACGCGCGCACAGGCGACTTCGCCCCAGATATCGAGCAGGGTTACTCGGCACGCCGCGGCCGCGTTGCCCCCACCGCCTTCAGCCGTCACCTTCACCATCCCGTCGCGCGTCAGGTGGATGAACAGCTCGGCACCGGTCTGCGGATCACAGCGCAGGGTGCGTTTGGCCAGGCCGGCGTGCAGGCTGCGCCCCAGGCGTTCGGGGTCGGCCGTGTACCAACCTTCGGCGTAATCGAGCGCCGTCTGGCGGATGGCGGCCTCGTCGTCAGGCGAGATCGTGAGCATACGGCACCTCCATCTCAGGCCGCGCGGTCCAGAAAATCCTTGATCAGCAGGTTGACGCGCACCGGCTCGCGGACGTTCGGAAGGTGGCCGGCGCCGCTCAGGGTCACGAACTCCCAATCCGGCCGCGCGGCCGCCAGCGACTGGCTGTTCGCGATCGGGCAAATGCGATCGTCCTCCCCGTGAATGAGCAACACCGGGCAATGGACGCGCTCCAGGAGGCTGGGGGTGGACTGGGCCGGATAGATCGAGCGATCCACCGTCTGGATCAGGATCTCGGGTGTCGTCTCCGCCCCCCAGGCGCAGGCGTCGTCGATCCCTTTCGTGGAGTGCGGCTCCGAAAAGACCTGGCTGAAGAAGAAGCTCAACCAATCGGCGTAGTGCGCGCGCCAGTAGTGGGCGTTGTACTTCTCCCAGCCGGCATAGCCATCGCGCCGCTTCCAGAAAGTGGGGTCCTCAGGGAGCGACCAGCCCGTCGCGGACAGCGCGCCCCCAATCAGCACGAGGCGGCGGGCGCGCTCCGGGTAACGCGCGGCCAGCAGGAGGCTGAAGGCGCAACTCCGGGAGAGGCCAACCACGCCAGCCGTCGCCACCTGCAGGTGATCCAGCAGGCCAGCCGCCTGGTCCACGATCCGGTCAAAGTGATAAGCCGCCGGGTCCAAGGTGCGTTCGGCGCCGCCGTTGCCGGGGAGGTCAAAGGTGATCACCCGAAAGTGACGGGCCAGGAACGGCACCTGCATCTTCCAGATGCGGCTGTGCACGATCTGCCAGGGCGAGAGCAGGAGCACGGGCCGGGCCGCTTCCGATCCGAAGACCTCGTACCGGATCTCAAAGCCGGACAGCCGCAGGCAACCGGTTTGGGCGGGCTCCAAGGCACGCATGGTCACTGTCCGGATTGGGCGCCGTCGTCGGCCAGCTTTTCGGCCAGAAACGCAAAGCGCGACAGCCGGCGCTCGCGGCTGAGCGTGTGCGCGGCCCAGAAGAAGGTTTGCAGGCCCTCAAAGCGCTCGCTCCCCTCGATCTCAAGCAATTCGGCCCGCCGCTTCTGCCGGGCGATATGCCAGCGTCCGGCGACGACGGCCGCGTTCTCGGTGACATCCTGGCGCCGCACCAGGCGCAGCCCGGCCGCCGTCAGCCACTCTTCGGTCAACACCGCCGGCACAAACAGGAAGAAACCGATGGCGCTGCGCCGCGCCAGTTCCTCATTTGAGATCGGCCCGGTGATGACCACCGGATCAGTGCACACCAGCCGGCCGCCAGGCTTGAGGACGCGCGCCCACTCCCGAAACACGGCCGGTCGGTCACGAAAGTGGTTGAGCGAGTCCAGGCACAGCAGGGCGTCGAATCGGTCGGCTTCAAACGGCAGGCCGGCGTCGGCGTCGGCCACCTGGAAATAAGCGTTGGGGATATGGCTGGCTAAGGCCGCCTGGTTGGCCGCCGCCACGCCACTCTCGTTCAGGTCAACGCCCGCGACTTGGCAGCCGTATTTGCGCGCCAGGTGCAGGGCTGGCCCACCCGAACCGCTGGCCACTTCCAGCGCGTGCCGGCCAGGCCCCAGGCCCAGCCATCGGCTGAAGCGGTCACACTCCTCGGCCGTGATCCAGCTGGTCTGGCCCAGGTCCTGGCCGTAGGTCTCCCGGCGGATGGCGGCCATCACCGGCTCGGTGAAGTTGCGGTAGGTGCTCTGAAAGAGGTCGACCGAGGTGGTCATGTTGCCTGTTTTGGAGAGGCCTCAGCAGGAGGCGGATGCACACCAAGATAGCGGGGGCCTGTCAAAGAACCATCAAAAGTCGGTCGCCAGCAGGCTGGCGAGCAGGGTCTCGATCGCCGGCGCTGGTGTTTCCGGCGGTGAACTCAATTCAGCCAACAGGCTTTCGGCGTTGCGCCGCGTCGCCGCGCTACTGGCTGGGTGCTCGTGAGCCGCCTGGGCCAGTGAGGCGGCGAAGGCGCCGGCCCCCTCCGCGTGCAGCAGCGCGGCCATTTCCACCAGGGCCTCCAGCACAGTCGGCCACGTCCCCACTTCCAGCCCCACCTGGATGGCCTCCCGCCAGCAGGCGCGCGCGGAGAGGGTATCCCCCCTGGCCCGCGCCACCGCGCCCAGCCGGATCAGGGTGGTGGCGACTCCCCAGCGGTGATTCTGAAGCCGCCAGAGCGTCAGGCTCTGGCGGAGCAGCGGCTCGGCTGCTGCCAGCTCCCCCAGCTGGCTCATGATCAAGCCCAGGTTGTGGAGGGCAAACGCCTGGCCGCGCGGATCACCCATGGCCTGAAAGAGCGCCAGGCTATCCGCGCACAGCCGCCGCGCCTGACTGGCATCGCCCAACAAGAAGACCACCAGGCCGAGGTCGTTCAAGGAAAAACCCATGATCCAGCGATCACCGGAGGCCTGGCCCAGGCGGATGCTCTCCTGGAGCAACCGTCGCTCGTCCGTGTAGGCCCCCTGCACGTGGGCGGCGGCGGCCAGCATGTTCAGCGTGAAGGCGATTTCGCGCTGAGCGTTCAGCGGGCGCAACAGCGCCAGGCTGCGCGCCCCCAGAGCTTGCAGGACCTGCGGCTCGCCCATCCGCATGTGCCAACTCCCCAGGCAGGCCAGGGCCTTGCCCAGGGCCAGCGCCCCGCTGGTGAGGTGTGGCGGGGCGGCATCCAGCATCTGGACGGCCAGGCGGAAGGAGCGCTCGGCCTCCGCGTAACGGCCGCGGACTTCGCTGAACAGCCAGAAAGTGTCGATAGCGCTGGCGATTAGGTCCGCCTTGCCGGCATGGATGGCCCACTCCCAGGCGGCGCGGATGTTTTCCATCTCGGCCGTGATCTCATCGAGAGCGCTCAATTGGGCCTGGCTCTTGAGAGCGGCCTCGCGCGCCGCCAGAAAGGTCAGGTAATAGGTGGCGTGGCGCTCGCGCGTCGGCTGGTCCTCGTCTGGGTTTGCCCGGAGCTTGCCTTCACCATACTGGCGCAGGAGGTCATGAAGCTGATAGCGCCCGTCCGCCGTCCGGTACAACAGCGATTTGGCCGTCAGGCGGGCCAGATCGCCCAGAGCGGCGCCGGCAACCGCCTCAGCTGCCGCACGCGTGAAGCCGCCGCGCAGCCCGGAGAGGCGGCGGAAGGCGGAGCGCTCTGCGTCGTCCAACAGGCGCCAGGACTGGTCGAAGACGGCGCGCAAGCTGTGATGGCGCTCGGACAGGTCACGCAGCTCGGCCACGAGAAAGTCCAGGCTGTGCTCAATCTCCTGGGCGATCTCAGCCGGGGACAGCACCGGCAGCCAGGCGGCCGCCAGTTCGAGGCCCAGTGGCAAGCCGGCCACCATCCGGCAGATCGCGGCGACGGCGGCCCGGTCCGCGCCATCCAATTTGAAGTCTGGCCGGACCCGCCGCGCGCATTGCGCGAACAACTGCGCGGCGCCGGAGCCGGCCAGGTCGGCCACCGTGTCCCCTGACGGTAGGCTCAATCCCTCCACCGGGAAGACCCACTCGCCGCGCAGGTTGAGCTGTTCGCGCGAGGTGACCAGCAGTTTGACATGCCGGGCAGCGGCCAGGACCTCGGCCAGAAATGGCGCACCGTCCGACAGGTGCTCGAAGTTGTCCAGTACCAGGAGCAAGTGCTGGTTGCGCAGGTGCCGCAGAAGCTGGGCCGGCAGGGCCTCGGTGCTGTAGGGTGTGACGCCAAGCGCGCTGGCCAGCGCCTCCGGCAGCAGTTCTGGCGACGAGAGCGAGGCCAGGGCGACCAGCCACACCCCCTGCGGGAAGTTCTCCACCTGCCCCCGGGCGACCTCCAGGGCCAGCCGCGTCTTGCCCACGCCTCCCGGGCCGACGAGTGTAAGCAGGCGGCAGCCCGGGTCGGCGCAGCGTTCTGCCAGCGCCAGGAGTTCCGGCTCGCGGCCGACCAGGGCCGTGGACGGGGCTGGCAGGTGGTGATCCGACCTAGCCGGCCTCGGGCTTGCCGTCCGCTGCGACAAAGAGCCGACCAGCTCGCCGGCCCGGATGCGCTCGTAAAGGGCGCGGGTCTCGGTCTCTGGCTCGACGCCGAGCTCGGCGTTAAGTGCCTGACGGCAGCGTTCGAACTCCGCCAGCGCCGCGCTGCGCTGACCGGCCAGCGCCAGGAAGCGCATGGCCTGGCGGAAGGCCGGTTCACGCCACGGATCGAGCGCCAGTTGCCGCCGGGCGTGCTGCAGTGCCGCCTCCAACTGCCCGGTGGCTGCCTGGAACTCGGCCAGTTGGGCCAGGGCGCGCGCGGCGCTCTCCTGCAGCGCGTCGCGTTTGACGAGCAGCCACTGCTCGTACCCGGCGCCATCGCCGGCCGAGAAGCCGGCCAGGAAATCATCCCGATACAGGCCGACCGCCCGTTCCAGCCTGGCCGCGCAGCTTGGGCAGGCTTCCACCGAGTCATGGGTGTGACGGGCGACGGCGTCCAGCGCGGCCGTGAACTCGGCGACGTCCAGCCAGGCGTCGGCCTCCAGGTTGAATTGAATGCGTTCGCGGGTCAGGATAAGCAGAGAGCGCGGGGCATTCCACTCGGGGAGGGCCTGGCGCAGGCTCGTCAGCGCCTGGCTGAGGTTATGGCGCGAGGTGACGCTGGGACGGTTCGGCCAGAGCAGTTCGGCCAGCGAGTCACGAGGGTGGGCCTGGCCAGCCTCCACGGCCAAGTACACCAGCAGGGCAGGCACTTTGTCATACGCAAAGACGATCGGCCGTCCATCGACGCTGACCAGTAATGACCCTAGGGCGGAAAGCTGGAGACGCGCCACAGTCTGGAAGTTGGACTGGCCCGGCTAGACCCGGCTCGTCACCGCCATTATAGGGCAGTTCTCGGAGTCAAAAGGTCCGTTTTGACGATGTTTTGTGAGTGCGTTGACGGTCGCACGGTAGTCTCAAATCGAAATCAGCGCCCGATCTGCCCAGAGGTGACCGCATGAACCACCCGCTGACCCTGAAAGCTCGGGCCGATTTCCACCAGGCCGAATTGCGCCGGGGCGGTCAGGCTGATGGCAATCGTGCTCGTACTGTGGCTGATCGCGTAAAGCACACCCTGCTGGAAAGCGGCGCCATCGTCACAGCTTCATCGTAGCCGGCGCATCCAGAAAACCTGGACCGCCTTCTCAAAAGGAGAGCACCCATGGCTTACCAACTCCAGGGCCGCTTGCTGGAGGTCTGCACCTGCAACATCCTCTGCCCGTGCTGGGCCGGCGGCGACCCGGACAACGACGGCACCTGCCAGGCCATCGCCGCCTGGCACATCGACAAAGGGACGATCGACGGCGTGGACGTCGGCGGCCACACGCTGGCCCTGCTCGCCAATATCCCCGGCAACGTGCTCCAGGGGAACTGGCGCGTGCTGGCGGTCGTGGACGACAAGACCACGCCGCAGCAGCAGGAAGCTATCTTGAAAGTGTGGACGGGCCAACTGGGGGGGCCGGTGGCCGACCTGGCGAAACTGGTCGGCGAGGTAGTGGGCGTGGAGCGGCTGCCGATCACGTTCACGGTGGAGGGCGGTCAGGGGCGAATCCAGGTAGGCGCGCTGGCAGAGGCGGAGATGGCGCCGTTGCGGGGCGCCAATAACCGCCCGACCACGCTCAACGACAGCGTCTTCTCCACCATCCCCGGGTCGCCGGCCTACGTCAGTAAGGCGTCATCCTACAAGTCGAAGGTCCCAGCATTGGGCATCAATGTCGACCTCAGTGGCCACAACGCCGTGCAGGGCGACTTTCGGTTCGTGGCCTGAGGGGCGCCCGGCAGAAAGCAGCGGGGCGGCCAGCTGGTCGTCCCGCTTTTTTGGGGAGGCTTGACGATGCTGACAAAATTCGATACCCGCCGGCCCGTGACTATTCTGGTAGCCGTTTTGAGCGCGCTGGCCTGGGTAACGCTCTGGCTCTGGGGACAATTGCCTTACAGCCGCTTCTTGAGCCATCACTCCCTGGAACAGGCCGTGCAGGACACGGCCCTGGCGCCGCTCTTCGTCCTCAGCTGGGTGGTGATGACCACGGCCATGATGCTGCCCACCAGCCTGCCGCTGATTACGCAGTTTCAGCGCATGACCGGCACTCAGCGGGGCGGGCTCGGGTTACCGAGTCTGCTGATCTCCGGCTACCTGCTGGTCTGGACCGGGTTTGGCGTCCTGCTCTATGCCAGCGATTGGGGCCTGCATCGGCTGATCGATGCCGCGCCCGAAATCGAGGCCCGCGCCTGGATGTTGAGCGGCCTGACTTTGCTCGCGGCCGGCGCTTACCAGTTTACGCCCTTGAAGTACCACTGTCTGGATAAGTGTCGCTCGCCTTTGAGCTTCATCGCCGGCCACTGGCACGGCCGGCGCCCGAGGCTGGAGGCGCTCTGGCTGGGTGCTCACCACGGCCTGTACTGCGTGGGCTGCTGCTGGTCGCTCATGCTGGTGATGTTCGCCGTCGGTGCCGGCAGCCTGGGCTGGATGCTCGTGCTGGGGGCGGCCATGGCGCTGGAGAAAAACGCGCCCTGGGGGCGGCATATCGCCGGACCGCTTGGGATCGGGCTGCTGGCGGGAGGGGCGGTGCTCCTGATGGCCGGGGCGCCGGCCCATCTTCACTGAAGACAATCTCCCGGAGCGTTCGCCTGAGCCAAATGAATGCGGCCTTGATCGGCATCTCCAGTTATTGACCGTCTAACAGGGCTTCGCTATCTGTTGGCCATTACCCATGCTCCGCGCCAGGAAAAAGCTTCTCGCCGGCGCGGATGGGGGCCTTCAGGCGGTTCTCGAAGGGGGTCAAAGGGCAGCTGAAATTCTGGTTATACGCGCAATAGGGGTTATAGGCTAAGTTGAAGTCGATCAGGAAGCGGTCCGGCCCCAGCGGCTCCGGCTCCAGGTAACGCCCGGCGCCGTAGGTCTCTTGGCCGGCCTGCGCGTCCACAAAAGGCAGGAAGTAGCCGTGCGGGCCGGCGTAGATCGTCAGCCGGGCCGGCTGGCCGTCCACGCTGAACGTGAACTGCCCGAAGCGCTGGTAGCGCTGCACGTCGCCGGTCGAGGTCTGCATCTCGATCACGGCGCGCTCCGCGAACACCTCCACGCTCGCCTCCAGCCGCAGGTCCGGGTTCTCCGGGAAGTACGCCAACCCCTGAAAAGCACGCCGCTGCGCCGGCGTCAGCGGCGACTGCGGGTGGGTCTTGAAAAACTGGTCCTTCTCGGCGCGGAAATCGTCCAGGTCACTCATGCGGTCTCCTGCCGGGCCTGCATTGGGCCGGCCTTCGGCAGACTCGGCGGCTGGGGCCGGCGTTACAGCCGGCTGGCAAACTCCACCAGGCTGCGCGCATCCGCCAGCGGGTCTTCGGCAAAGGGCAATTCATGCGCGAAGTCGACCACCGTGGTCAGCCGGCGCGCGGCCTGACGCGGGCCATCCGGCACGTCCGCGTCGGCGCTCAAGCGCTTGAGCTGCGCCAGGGCGTCCCCGCCCCAGCCGGCCGCCTCCGCGCCCGCCCGGCGCTGGTAGTAGGCGCGGATCGCCCAGCCGGCCGCGCGTCGCGCGCACACCCGCGCCCGGCCTTCCAGCCCGGCCGCCCGCGCCTGCTCGGCGCGCTCCAACTCCACCGCACTCGCCGCGTCGTCCATCCGGGCCTCTATTCGCGCCGGCGCAGGAACCACTTGGTGATCTCCTCGCTGATGGCCGGGATCAGCGCCAGCCCCACCACCACCGCCCACTCCAGGCCGGTCAGGAAGTGCGTGTTGAAGATCGGCTGGAGGAACGGGACGTTGACCACCAGGAGCAGCAGCACCAGCGACAAGCCGACCGCGTACTGCATGTAGCGGTTGGAGAACACGCCGATCTGGAACAGCGCGGAACGCTCCGAGCGCACGGTATAGGCGCGGAAGAGCTCGCTCAGCGAGAGCGTCACAAACGCCATCGTTTCGCCGGTGCGCACAATCTCGTCGAACATCCCCGCGCTCAGCGCGCTGAAGTCGAACGCCAGGATGTACGCCAGCGGGTTGGCACCCGCCGGCAACAGCCCCTGCGCCGAGAGCGTCAGGTACAGGCCGATCACCAGCGCGCCCAGCGTTGCGCCGGTCTGAGTGAGGGTCTGCACCAGGATGCCCAGCCGCATCGAGCCGTTGACGATCGGCTCGTCCTTGGGCCGCGGCGGGCGCTGCATCACGTCGGGGTCGCCCTTTTCCATGGCCAGCGCCAGCGCCGGCGCACCGTCGGTGATCAGGTTCAGCCACAAGAGCTGGATGGCGGTGAGCGGCGTCGGCAGCCCGGCCAGCGTGGCCAGGAAGATGATCATGATCTCGGCCACGTTGGACGAGAGCAGGAAGAACACGAACTTGCGGATGTTGCTGTAGATGATCCGGCCCTGCTCCACGGCCGACACGATGCTGGCGTAGTTGTCGTCCGTCAGCACCATATCGGCGGTCTCTTTGGCCACATCCGTGCCCGTGATCCCCATGGCCACGCCGATGTCGGCGCGCTTCAAAGCCGGCGCGTCGTTGACGCCGTCGCCGGTCATGGCCGCCACCGCCCCGGTCTGGCGCAGCGCCTCCACGATCATGACTTTGTGCTGCGGCGACACGCGCGCGAACACGTCGGTCTCGCGGACGGCCTGGTGCAGCTCCGGCTGCCTCAGCTTGTCCAGCGCCGCGCCGGGCAGCACCCGGCCGCCGGGCCGCAGCAGGCCGATGGCCTGGGCAATGGCCTTGGCCGTGTCCGGGTAGTCGCCTGTGATCATCACGGTGCGAATGCCGGCCTCGCGGGCGTGCTGGATGGCCGGTTTCACCTCCGGCCGGGCGGGGTCGATCATGCCGATCAGGCCGACGAAGGTCAGACCTTTCTCCACCATCTCGGCCGTCATCGGCTCCGGGACCTGGTCAAAGCTGCGGTAGGCGACGGCCAGCACGCGCAGGGCGTCGCTGGCGAAGGTGCCGTTGGCCTCGGCGATGGCGTCGCGCGCCGCCGCCGTCAGTGCGGCCGGTTCGTCGCTGAGGCGCTGATAGTGCGTGCAGGCCGCCAGCACCACATCCGGGGCCCCTTTCACCACCAGCACGTAGCGCGGAGCTTTCTCCGGCCGGTTGAAGGGGCTGAACTGGGGCGAGGCCTCTTTGACCTCGTGCAGCGTGCTCATCGTCTTGCGGGCCGAGTCGAACGGGTTCTCGGCCACGCGCGGGAAGGCCTGGGCCATGGCGTCGCGCCAGATGCCGGCTTTGGCCGCGGCCACCACCAGCGCGCCCTCGGTCGGGTCGCCCACCATGCGAAAAGTGGGCGCGCCGGCCGAGCCGCCGCTGCCGCCCTCGCTGCCGGACGCTTCCAGCAGGGCGTCGTTGGCCAGCAGCCCGCCCCACAGGATCGTGGTCACGGCCGGGTGCTGGGAGAAATCCAGCTTGTCGCCCTGGTGGATGAAGCGGCCCTCCGGCTTGTAGCCGTCGCCCGTGATCTCGAAGGTCTCCCGGTCGCACCACAGCCGCACAGCCGTCATCTCGTTCTGCGTGAGCGTGCCGGTCTTGTCTGAGCAGATCACCGAGGCCGAGCCCAGCGTCTCCACCGAGGCCAGCCGCCGGATCAGCGCGTGGCGCTTCACCATCTCGCGCATCCCCAGCGCCAGGGTGATGGTCACGACCGCCGGCAGCCCCTCCGGCACGGCCGCGATCGCCAGGCTGACGGCGATGATGAAGATTTCCGTGATTTCGGCCGAGAAGTGTTGAAAGTAGGCCAGCAGCCCGCCGCCCGGCGCCGTCACCAGCGTCAGGTCGGTCTGGTTGAAGAGCGCCACCCCGAAGACCACGGCCACCACGACCAGGGCGCCGATGCTCAGCGAACGCGCCAGGCCGTCCAGGCGCCGCTGCAGCGGCGTCTCCTCCTCGTCCACGGCCGAGAGCATCTGGGCGATCAGGCCGATCTGCGTGTTGTGGCCGGTGGCCACCACCACGCCCGTGCCGCGCCCGTAGGCGACCACCGTGCCCATAAAGGCCGTGTTCTTGCGGTCGCCCAGCGGGATCTCGCGCTCCAACACCAGCGCCGCCCGCTTCTCCACCGGGACCGATTCACCGGTCAGGGCGGCCTCTTCGATGCGCAGGTTGACGCTCTCGGTCAGGCGCACGTCGGCCGGGATGAAGTTGCCGGCTTCCAGCAGCACCACGTCGCCGGGCACCAGCTCCCGCGCCGGCACATTCACGCGCGAGCCGTCACGGATGACACGGGCCTCGGGCGCGGCCAGCTTCTTCAGCGCGGCCAGGGAGGCCTCGGCGCGCGATTCCTGCACGACACCGATAATGGCGTTCAAGATCACGATGGCGATGATGGCGGCCGCCTCCACTTCGTCGCCCAGGGCGAAGGAGATGACGCTGGCCACGATCAGCAGGATGACGACGAAGTTGTTGAGCTGATCCAGCACCAGGCGCCAGAACGGCGTCGGCGGCTTCTCCCGCAGCTCGTTGTGGCCGTAGGTGGCCAGGCGCGCCTGCACCTCGGCCGTCGTCAGACCGTGCTCATGGTGCGTGCTCAACTGATCGAGGACAGCCTCGACGGACTGGCTATGCCAGGCTTCCGTGGCGGGGGGCTGGACGGCTTCGTTGGCCATGCAAACTCCTGGGCGGCTGGGGTATTGCGACACATCCGGCTGAGGGCGCCGGGCCTGACCAGGCCGGACGGTCGGGATCGGCAGACTGAGGTCGACGGCGCTGGGGCGGCCGTGTCGTGATTATAACGACCTGAGCCCGCGGCGCAACCGTTCTTGGCCGACATTTACTGGACAAACTGCGAGGGCGGTGGTGCCGATTGGCACTGACCCGCTGCGGCCGCCATCCCCACAATCGTGGGACGCGCACCCGCCGGCCCGCTGGTTTCTTCGCTAGCCGGCCGGCTTACTCAGGAGCCTGGCGGAATGAGCCTATCGTTTGTGACCGTGATCGTGCAGCTGGTTTTCTTAGAAGCGATCTTGTCGATCGACAACGCCGCCGTGCTGGGCGCCATGGTCGCGCACCTGCCGAGCGACCATCCGATCCGCTGGCCGGCGGCGTTGCGCCGCCTGGGCGACGCCCTGCACGGCGTGCTGGGCAACCAGCGCACCGCCGCGCTGCGCGTGGGCCTGTTAGGCGCCTACCTGGGGCGCGGGTTGATGCTGGTCCTGGCCAACTTCGTCATCCGCAATCCGTGGCTGCGCGTGGTGGGGGCCGCCTACCTCCTGCGCCTGGCCTTCGACAACCTGGGCGAGGCCGAGCCGGGCGAAGCCGACGCCCATATCCATCCCACCGAGGGGCGCTCATTCTGGAACATCGTCCTGACCATTGAGCTGGCCGACCTGGCCTTCAGCTTGGACAATGTCGTGGCGGCCGTCGCTCTCTCAGACCAGCTGTGGGTGGTGCTGCTGGGCGTGGCGCTCGGGATCCTGTTCATGCGCTTCGCGGCCGGCTGGTTCAGCTACGCCGTGGAGCGTGAGCCCATCCTCAAGCCGGCCGCTTATCTGCTGGTTCTGAATATCGGCGTCCTGCTGTTGGTCGAGGAGCTGGCGGCCGTCGCCGTCCCGGATGGGCTGCGCTTCGGCCTGTCGCTGGCCATCATTCTGCTGGCGCTGGCCTACGCCCACCTTCCAGCGCTGCGCGTCTTCCAGCCGGTCATCGACTGGGTCGCCCAGGGGTTCGCCAACTTCAACGAGGTCATCGATTGGGCGCTGGTGCCTTTTCAGGCCGTCTTCCGGCTGGTGGGGCAGGGGCTGCGGGCGCTGGCCCGGCGGTTAGCCGGGCGGCCAGCCGCCTGATTGACCCGCCCCCGTTTCCGGCTACAATCACGGCACCCAACGTTTTTCAACTCAGATACAGCGGAGGTCTATGCAGCGGCTAAGAGAGCGCATCCTGCGCGACGGCCGGAACCTCGGCAATGGCATCCTCAAGGTCGACGGCTTCGTCAATCACCAGGTCGATCCGGCCCTGATGGACGAATGCGGCCAGGAGCTGGCGCGGCGTTTTGCCAACGTGGGCGCCACCAAGGTGCTCACGGCCGAGATCTCGGGCATCGCGCCGGCCCTGATGGCGGGCAAACACCTCGGCCTGCCGGTGGTCTACGCGCGCAAGGTCAAGCCGATCACCATGCCGAACGAGGTCTTCCTGACCCTGGCGCCCTCCCACACCAAGGGCCGCACCGTGGAGCTGATCATCTCGCCCGAGTACCTGGCGCGCGGCGAGCGCGTGCTCATCGTGGACGACTTCCTGGCCACCGGCCAGACGATCATCGGGCTGGCCCGGCTGGCGCAGGTGGCCGGCTCCACTTTGGTGGGCATCGGCGCGCTGATCGAGAAATCGTTCGAGGGCGGGCGCGCGCTGCTGCAACCGCTCAACGTCCCGATCGAGTCGCTGGCCGTGATCGCCAACATGGACAACGGGCAGATCCTGTTCCAGGAGTAAACCCGGCCGGCCGCCAGGACCCGCCTATATGGACCGCCTCGTCATCCTCGATTTTGGTTCGCAGTATTCTCAGTTGATCGCCCGGCGCATCCGCGAGGCGCGCGTCTACTGTGAGCTCTTCCCGTACGACGCGCCCGCGGAGAAGGTGCTGGCCCTGGAGCCGGCGGCTTTCATCCTGTCCGGCGGCCCCAACTCGGTTTACGCGCCCGCCGCGCCGCGCCTGCCGGACTATGTGCTGGCCTCCGGCCGGCCGGTGCTCGGCATCTGCTACGGCATGCAGTTGTTGGCCCAGGCGCTGGGCGGCCGCGTCCAGGCCTCCGAGGCCCGCGAGTATGGGCGCGCCCAGCTGCAGGTCGCCGATCCCGCCGCCAGCCTCTTCGCCGGCGTGCCGCCGCTCTCGCCGGTCTGGATGAGCCACGGCGACAAGGTCGACGCGCTGCCGCCCGGCTTTCGCGCGCTGGCCGTCTCGGACAATTGCCCGATCGCGGCCATGGAGCACCCGGCCCGGCGGCTCTTCGCCCTGCAGTTCCACCCCGAGGTCAACCACACCACCCACGGCCGCGCCATCCTGCGCAACTTCCTGGAGGCCGCCGGCCTGCGCTCAGATTGGACGCCCGTCTCGATCGTGGACGACGCCGTCGCCAAGATCCAGGCCCAGGTGGGCGCGGCCCCGGTGGTCGCCGGCGTCAGCGGCGGCGTGGATTCCACGGTGGCCGCCGCCCTGGTCCACCGCGCCGTCGGCGATCAGCTCACTTGTATCTTTGTGGACACCGGGATGCTGCGGGCCGGTGAGCCCGAGGCCGTGGTGGCCGCCTTTCAGCAGACGCTCCACGCCCGGCTGATCGCCGTCAACGCCGCCGAGGAGTTCCTGGACGCCCTGGCCGGCGTGGTCGATCCAGAGCAGAAGCGCAAGCTCATCGGCGAGAAGTTTATCCGCATCTTCGAGCGCGAGGCGCGGCACGCGGTGGTTGAGGGCCAGGGCGCGCGCTTCCTGGTGCAGGGCACGATCTACCCGGATGTGGTGGAGAGCCGCGGCCCAGAGCGGCAGACGGCGGCCAAGATCAAGACCCACCACAATGTCGGCGGCCTGCCGGCCGATCTCAAGTTCCAGCTGGTGGAGCCGCTGCGCTTCCTCTTTAAGGATGAAGTCCGCGCCGTCGGTCTGGAATTGGGATTGCCGCCGGCCCTGGTCTGGCGCCAGCCCTTCCCCGGCCCGGGCCTGGCCGTGCGCTGCCTGGGCGAGATCACCTGGGAGCGTCTCGAGCGCCTGCGCGCCGCGGACAAGATCGTCACCGACGAGCTGGATGCAGCCGGCCTGCTCTATGCCACGGCTCAGGGCGCGGAGGCGGCCGGCACGGCGCAGGCTTTCGCCGTGCTGCTGCCGGTCCGGTCGGTGGGCGTCATGGGCGACGGCCGCACCTACCAGGAAGCCTGCGCCATCCGCGCGGTCACCACCGAGGATTTCATGACCGCCGACTGGGCGCGCCTGCCCTATGACCTGTTGGCGCGGATCTCCAGCCGCATCGTCAACGAGGTCGCCGGCATCAATCGCGTCGTGTACGACATCTCCTCCAAACCGCCAGCGACGATCGAATGGGAGTAAGCGGCGCCCGAACTCGCTACCCCGTGGGCGGCCCTGCGTATTAACTGACAGTAGGCGGTGCCGGCAGGGCCGGCTTCTTTTTGGAGGGAGCGATGAACTTAGATTATGGGAATATCCTGTCCCGCGCCTGGCAGATCACCTGGAAGCACAAGGTGCTCTGGATTTTCGGCATCCTGGCCGGGTTGGCGCGTGGGGCGAGTGGCTCCGGCAGCGGCAGCGACGGCGGTAGCTCTGGCGGCAGCGGCTCCTCGGGTTGGCCGGAGTTCGATCGATTTGTCAGCCAAACCGATCAGAACTTCTGGATCGCCCTGGCGATCGGGTTGATTTGTCTGGCGTTCCTGTTCGCCATCGTGATCATCGTGCTGCGCACTATCGGCCAGGGCGGCCTGATTGGCGGGATCCGGCTGGCCGACACCACCGGCCAGGTCACGTTCGGCGACGCCTGGAGCCTCGGCCTGAGCAAGTTCTGGACGATCTTCCTGATCGAGTTGGTCGTCGGCCTGGTGTCTTTCGCGGCGGCGCTGCTCGTGATTTTGCCTGGGGCGTTGCTCACGGTGATCACCTTCGGCCTGGGCTTGGTGTGCCTGATCCCGGTGGTCTGCCTGCTGGCCATTGCCGGCGTCATCCTCAGCATCATCGGCTACTTCGCGCAGATCGCGGCCGTGGTGGAGAACCTCGGCGTGGTGGAGGCCCTGCAGCGCGCCTGGACCGTGATCCGGGCCAACCTCAGCTCGATCCTGATCCTGGGGCTGATCGTGGTCTTCATCGGCTTCATCGCCGGCCTGCTGATCGGCCTGCCGGCGCTGGCGATCATCTTTCCGGCGGTGTTGGCCGGGGTCGGCTTTGCCGCGGAGAGTCAGGCGACCGCCTGGACCGGCGTCGGCCTGGCGCTCATGTGCTGTGCCGTATACGCGCCCATCGCCCTGGTGCTGGGCGGCATCCTGCAGACCTGGACAACGGCGGCGTGGACCTTGGCCTACCAGCAGTTCACACGGCCGACGGCGCCAGGCAGCGCGCCTGCGCCAGAGTTCACCGCGTAAGCTCGGGCCAGCGGTTCAAGACGAAGAGGGAGCCATGTTCTGGCTCCCTCTTTTGGTTGTCATAACAACACTTTGCTTGCGCTAATGCGGCCGTGCTACAATCCGTGATCATGAGACGCGTCCCCTTGCTGCTGGTGCTGTTGACGTTTTTGACAACGCTGTCGGCTCCAGTCAGCGCGCAATCGACGCCCGCCAACGCCGGCACTGCCCAACTGAGCGCCGTCGACACCGGTAATTTTCCGGAGGTCCACGCTTACCTCGCCGTGCGCGACGCTGCGGGTCAGCACATTGCCGGCCTGCCGTCCGCGGCCTTCACGCTCACCGAGAACGGTGTGCCGGTGGCCGCGCCGGCCGTCCTGGAAGCCGACCTGGGCGTGCAGGTGACCTTCGTGCTGAACGCCAACGCAGCCTTCAAGACCCGTGACGTGACCGGCTTCAGCCGCTTGGAGTACATCCGACAGGGTCTGACGGACTTCGTAGGGGCGGCCGCGACCGTCGATGATCTCAGCGTCGTGGCCGCCGAAGGCGATTTGATCGCGCATGTCAGCGCCGGCGCGCCCGTGGTGGATGCCCTCTCCCGTTACGCCACCGAGTTTGTGGGCGCCGCCGATCCATACGCCCTGCTCAACGCCGGCCTGAATTACGCCGGCGATGTCACTCCCCGGCCGGGCATGCGCCGCATCCTGGTGGTCTTTGCCAATGGTCTCCCGCGCCCCGGCGACAGCAGCGCGCTCACCGACCTGGTGGCCCGCGCTCAGGCGGCCCAGGTTCAGATCCACACGGTCTTCGTTGGCCCGGATGGCGCCCAGGCGACAACCGAGGCGCAGACGTTGCGCGAATTATCGCTGCAGACCGGCGGATTGGACCTTTTGCTCGATGGACCGTCGGCGCTGGCTACTCTGTTCCAGGCCATCGCCGGGCAGCGGGCCGGTTACCGCCTCAGTTATCGCTCCGGGCTCAACCGCACTGGCCAGCATCAGTTGGGGGTCGCCGTGCAGTTGCCGGATGGGGCGCGTCTGACGACGCCCGCGGCGGCGTTTCAGCTGCGCGTCGAAGCGCCGGTGGTGGCCCTGCCCAACCCGCCCGGCCTGATTGATTTGGCCCAGGCGCCCGTGGATTTTCCGGTGGCGGTCCAGGTGACTTTCCCCGATGGGCATCCCCGTCCCGTGCAGACGGCTGAACTGCTGGTGGACGGCGCGCCAGTCGATACCCGCCAGACGCCCAGCCTCACGGCGTTGACCTGGCCGCTGGCCGGCTACACCGAGAGCCTGACGCGCACTGTGCAGGTCCGTGTGGTCGACGAGCTCGGACTGAGCGCGGAAAGCGCCTCCGTCCAGGTATTTGTCGCCGTGCCGGCGCTGCTCCCGGCCCCGACGGCGGCTATGCCGGCGGCCGGGCAACTCCCCAACTGGTGGCTGGCCAGCGGCGGCATATTCATCCTGCTTTTGGCGGCTGGCATCGGCGGCGCTTGGTATTGGCGCCAGCGCCTGGCTTCGGCGCCCGTGGAGGCCATTCCCGCGCGCGCTCCCGGCCCCCAGCCCAGCGTCAAGCCACGCCAGACGCAGCCCCTGAATATCTCGGCCACTTTGCCTATGAAACCGGTGGTGCCCACGCGGCGCTTTCAGTTGCCGCGCGTGACAGGGCCGCGCTCCAAAACGCCGGTGCCGGCGGGGGCGTCCAAACGCGAAGGGCCGGCCTACCTGGAGGTCGTCGTGGCGGGCGGGGGCGGGGCCTCGGCGGACTGTGTGGAGTTGCTCGGCGCAAGCCTGCGCATCGGGCGCGATCCAGAGTTGGTGGACGCCATCTTTCCGGATCGCTCCGTCTCCCGGCTGCATGCCCGGATTGCCGAGGCGGAACCGGGCCGGTATCGAATTTTCGATGAAGGCTCGACCTCGGGCACCTGGGTCAATTTTACCCAGATCAACGGCGCTGACGGCCACGCCTTACAGCCCGGCGACCTGATCAACCTGGGGCGCGTGCAGCTGCGGTTCCGGGTGCGCGGCAATGGGCATAGTCCCAACAACGGCGCCTCCGGCTGACCTACACGACTGCGCCGCCGCGCCGCCTTGCGTTTCCCGGTAGATTAAAACAGACAGGGCCCAACCTAGGTTGGGCCCTGTCTGTTTGATCTTCACGAGGAAGATCATCAAAACCTCTTGGCAATGACCTACTCTCCCGGGCGGTCTCCCGCCAAGTACCATCAGCGCTGTCAGACTTAACTTCCGGGTTCGAGATGGGACCGGGTGTACCCCTGACGCTCGAATCACCAAGAGAGTCTTAACTTGTTAAACGGCAGTCAATCTTTAGCAACCGAAAGCTGTGAAAGTTCAAGTTCTCCGCACCACACTATTGGACTAAGCCCTCGACCGATTAGGACGCCTACGCACACAACTTGACTTGCGTCTTGAAGCTTACACGCGGACGCCTATATAGCAGGTGGTCTTCCTGCGGTCTTACTGGCTTATGCCATGGGGGACCTAATCTTGGAACGAGTTTCCCACTTAGATGCATTCAGCGGTTATCTCAACCGGACGTAGCTACTCGGCCATGCCGCTGGCGCGACAACCGACACACCAGAGGTCCGTCCATCCCGGTCCTCTCGTACTAAGGACAGGCTTCCTCAAGTCCCCTACGCCCACAGTGGATAGAGACCGACCTGTCTCACGACGGTCTGAACCCAGCTCACGTACCGCTTTA